>Ga0315902_10000274_pt1 | contig 89020 bp, 65 predicted proteins | sample LakEriMetagenome_9_FD_203523 | JGI IMG/M metagenome (GOLD analysis project Ga0315902, IMG submission 203523) | Freshwater fungal communities from buoy surface, Lake Erie, Ohio, United States - Buoy 12 MA117 | ecosystem: Environmental > Aquatic > Freshwater > Lake > Lake biofilm | place: USA... | reverse complement strand
GGCTACGCCGGGACACACGGGCGGAAGGCTTACTGTGGCCGCTCGCCACTGACTCGGGCAAGATACAAGGGAATACGCGTCGCGTCACCCGAAGCCATCCGCATTCCCTCGGCTCACGCCTCGGGCTCTTCCGTGGCGCATGCCTCCAGGCATGCGAATGGACGTCCACGCTTCCAAACCCGGATTCGCACGCCTGGAGGCGTACGCCACGAGACCGGGCTTCGAGGGAACGGGACCACCAAACCCGACAGACCGAAAACGCAACACCAGGCCCAAGAGGCAGACTGGCTCAACGGCGGGGCGAGATGTGCGAGTTACGCCCAGGGGCAACCCGGCCCGCCCTCGAAGGCGTCAGGTCGTCGCCAGCAGTTCGACGTCGAACACGAGCGTGGAGTTCGGCGGGATGTTCGGGCGGCCCGCCGCGCCGTAGGCGAGATTCGCCGGAATGATCAACTGCCGACGGCCTCCGACCCGCATCGAGGCCAGGCCTTCGGTCCAACCGGCGATCACGCCGTTGAGCGCGAACTGGGTGCCGTTGTTGCCGTCGAACCGCGTGCCGTTCAGAAGCCTGCCCTCGTAGTTGACCGTCACCCGTGCGGTCGATGACGAAGGCCGGGCACCCGTGCCGACCACGAGGTCGCGATATTGCAGACCGGTGGCCGTGGTGACGATGGCCGGATTCGAAGCCGCGCCGGCCGCAGCCGCGCGACCCGCGAGCGGTGTCAGGCTGCCGAGCGCGAGGCCCGCGGTGGAGAACCGGCGAACGGCCTGGCCAGGCTGGGCGGCGAGGAACTCGTCGGCGCGACCGTCGCCATCGGTATCGGTGGCCGTGGTGACCGTCGGCTCGGTGCCACGACCAGCGAACGCGGTGAATGCGGCGAGGCGGGCGTTCGCCGCAGCACCGACGCGGCCGTCATACACCTCCACCCGTCCGCCGCCCCGCCGGCCGGCCGCGACGATGACGTCCGGCACCGAGTCGAGGTTTACGCGGGCGGCCGCCACGGACACGCCGCCGAGCGCCGTCGGCGTGAACGGGCGGATCGTGTCGATCACGGGCGCCGCCGGGGCGGAGAGATCACGCACCTGCACCTGCGGTGCCAACGTCGGCCCGCTGCCGATCAGCAACTCCACCCGGCCGTCGGGCACCGTGGCATCGACCGTCGTGCCGCCGGCGAACGTGCCCAGGTCGGCGAAGGCGACGGTCGCGCCCCCGAGATAGGTCGCCGCGAACGGCCGGATCACGCGATACGGGGCGTTCGCGACCGGATCAGAGCCGGCCTGTCCGCGGAACACGCGAACCTCGCCGTCGCCGCTGGCCTTGGCCGCCACGAAGTCGAGCCTGCCGTCGCCGTCCGCGTCGCCGACGTCGATGTTCAAGCCGCCCCGCCAGGCGGCGCCGAAGGGCAGCGAACGGTACTGCGGCAACTCGGCGCCGTCGAGCGTGAAGACGCGAATCTCACCGATCCGGCCCCGGCCAGCGGCCGTCACGATCTCGGGCCGGCCGTTGGCATCCACGTCGGCCAGCACCGTCTGCACGCCCCCGCGGAATCCGGGCTCGTAGGCGAAGAACCGCGCCCGCTCCACACCGGTGGCCGGATCGACCACACGCACCGCCGAGGTGCTCGCCGCGCCGCCGTCGTCAGTCACGACCAGCGGCCGGGCGACGAACTGGAGCGTCTCGCTGGCAGCGTTATTGGCGGTGTTGGTGTCGCCGTCCACGGACACGCTCGCGGTCGACGTGAGCGGGCCGCTCGCGGCCGGGCCGATCGTCGACACGACGGTGAACGTGGCGGTCCCGCCGGCGGGCAGCGTGACGGTGCCCGCGACGTTGCCGGCGCCGACCGCGGGCCCCGAACCACCGGCCGAGTAGGCGGCCGTCCACGTGCTTCGCGTGATCTGGCTGGCGAGCGTGGTGGACACGGCCGCCCCCGTCGCCGTCGAGCTGCCGACATTGCTCACCGTCACCGTGTAGGTGACCTGGCTGCCGGGCATGTACCACACGTGCGCGGAGTCGATGACGACGCCAAGATCGGCCGCCATCAGTGCGCGGGATTCGAGGGACTCATGCCCTGCTCCCAGGCCCAACCGCTCCCACGAACCGAGGGCACGCCCCAGCCGTGGCCGCCTTCTGCCCCGGCGAATCGGCCTGCGATGGGAGTCTGACGGCTGGGCAAAAGGCATCGTGGGTCGCTCCGGGGGGCGGAGGTTATACGATGAACGGTAGTTCGCGGTTCGCAGCAGGTCCATTTTTCGGCTGAAAACGTGCCGGCGGTGCAGGGAAACGTCGCCGCGCCCGTCCATCCGGCCATGCAGGGAGAGCCCTGGTGACGAGCAAGGCCAAAACCCGCACGCGGCGGTCGCCAGCGACCCCGGCGGGCCACACGCCGGCAGACCCGCCGGCTGTGGACCGCTTCCGGGCATGGTTCGCCGCCCGGGGCTGGGACGTGTTTCCGTTTCAGGAGCAGGTGTGGCGGGAAGCCGCCGCCGGCACCAGCGGCGTCCTCCACGCGCCGACCGGCACGGGCAAGACGCTCGCCGCCTGGCTCGGCGCGGTCGCCCGGGCGGAGGCGGTGGCCGCTCCCGCGGATCCGCGGCGTGGTCCGCTGGTGGTGTGGGTCACGCCGCTCAAGGCCCTCGCCGCCGACACGGCGCTGGCCCTCGAGGAGCCGCTCCACGGAGCCGGCCGCGTGGTGCAGGGCTGGAGCGTAGGAGTGCGCACCGGTGACTCGTCGGCCGCCGACCGGCGCCGGCTGCGGGCCCGGTGGCCCACGGCGCTCATCACCACGCCCGAGTCGCTCTCGATCCTACTCTCGCTCGACGACGCCCACGAGATCTTCGCCGACCTGCAGACGGTGGTCGTCGACGAGTGGCACGAACTCCTCTCCACGAAGCGCGGCGTGCAGACGGAACTCGCGCTGGCCCGGCTGCGGTCACTGCGGCCGGAGATGGTGTCGTGGGGCCTGTCGGCCACGCTCGCCAATCTCGACGATGCCGTCGCGGCGCTCGTCGGCCCGCCTCGCGCGGCCGCAGCCCGCCTCGTCTCGGCCCACGTGCCGCGGCCCCTGGAGATCGAGACGCTGCTTCCCGACCGCATGGAGCGGTTTCCGTGGGCCGGCCACATGGGGATGCGGCTCCTGCCGCAGGTCGTGGCGGTGATCGAGCGGGCCGCGACCACGCTCGTGTTCACGAACACCCGCTCGCAGGCCGAGCGCTGGTTCGAGGCGATCGCGGCGGCCCGGCCCGACTGGCGGAAGGTGATCGCCCTGCACCATGGCTCCGTCGACCGCGACCTGCGGACCAAGGCCGAGGCGGGCCTGCGGGCCGGAAAGCTGAAATGCGTCGTCGCCACGTCGAGCCTCGACCTCGGTGTCGACTTCGGCCCGGTCGAGCAGGTCCTGCAGATCGGCAGCCCGAAGGGGATCGCCCGGCTCCTGCAGCGGGCCGGCCGCAGCGGCCATGCGCCCGGCGCCGTCGGCCGGCTCGTGTGCGTGCCGACACACGCGCTGGAACTGATCGAATGTGCCGCGGCACGGCAGGCCGCCGAGTCCGGCACGGTGGAGGCCCGCCCCCCGCTCACCGCCGCGCTCGACTGCCTCGCCCAGCACATCGTCACGGTGGCCTGCAGCGGCGGCTTCCGCGCGGCCGAACTCCGCGCGGAGGTCCAGGGCACGCGGGCCTTCGCCGACCTCGACGACGCCTCCTGGCGGTGGGCGCTGGACTTCGCGGCCCGCGGCGGGCCGGCCCTGGCCGCCTATCCCGATTACGCCCGGATCAAGGACCGCTTCGGCCGCTGGTACGTCGCCAGCCAGGCGATCGCCCGGCGGCATCGGATGGCGATCGGCACGATCGCCGGCGACGCGACGGTGGAGGTGAAGTGGGTTCGCGGCGGTCGGCTCGGCACCGTGGAGGAGTCGTTCGTCTCGCGGCTCAAGGCAGGGGATCGCTTTCTGTTCGCCGGCCGCCCGCTGGTGCTGTTTCGGTTCGACGGCCTCACCGCCTGGGTGAAGCGGGCGCGGACCACCGCGCCCCTGCAGGTGCCGCGCTGGAACGGCGGGCGGATGCCGCTCTCCACGCTGCTCTCGTCGGCGGTGCTCGACCTCGTGGCCGGCGCCACCTCCCCCGGCGGCGAGCGGCACGCGCCGCGGGAAGTGGCCGCCGTGCTGCCGCTGCTCGCCGTGCAGTCGAAGTGGAGCCGGCTGCCCGACGCCGACACGCTGCTGGTGGAGAAGTGGCAGGGGCGTGACGGGCCGCACTTTTTTCTCTTTCCGTTCGCGGGGCGGCTCGTGCACGAGGGGCTCGCGGCGCTCGTCGCCTGGCGGATCGCCCGCAGCAAGCCGGCCACGCTGACGATGGCCGTCAACGACTGGGGCTTCGAACTGGCGGGCCGCGACGCGTTCGCGGCCGACCCGCGGGCCTGGCGGCGGCTGCTCTCCCCGGCGAACCTGCTCGACGACCTGCTCGCCTGCATGAACGGCACGGAGATGGCGCGGCGGCACTTCCGCGAGATCGCCCGCGTGGCCGGGCTCGTGCCCGGCGGCCGGCGCAGCGACCGGCAGACGCAGGCCTCGGCCGGGCTGATCTTCGACGTGCTCGCCGAGCACGACGCCGACAACATGCTCCTCGCCCAGGCCCGCCGCGAGGTGCTGGAGCGGCAGTTCGAGTTTCGCCGGCTGCACGATACGCTGGAGGCCCTGGCGACGCGGGACATCCGCATCGTGGAGACGCCCCGGCTCTCGCCGCTGGCGTTCCCGATCTGGGCGGAGTTCGTCCAGTCGCGGCTGACGACGAAGGACTGGCTCGCCCAGATCGCCGACATGGCCCGCGACCTGGAGCAGGCCGCGGACGGCTGACCGCGGCAGCTTCACGGAGGATGCCATGCAGATCGCCATCGCCCCGCCGCAGGACGCCGGCCACACGGATGCCGACATCGTGCTGCTGCCGGGCCGCGCCGCCTTGCTGCCCGCGTCCGCCACGCTCCTCGTCGCCGACCTGCACCTCGGCAAGGCGGCGACGTTCCGCAAGGCCGGCATCCCCGTGCCCGAGGGCTCGGCCCAGGCCGACCTCGCCCGGCTCGCACGGCTCGTCCACGAAACCTCCGCCCGGCGGCTCGTGATCGTGGGCGATCTGGTCCACGCGAAAAGCGGCTGCACGGACCAAGTGTTCGCCGAGTTCACGGCGACGCGGCGGCAGTTCACCGGCACCGAGGTGGTGCTCGTGCTCGGGAACCACGACCGCACGCTCGGGAAGGTGCCGGCGACGCTCGGCATCGACGCCTGCCTGCCGCATCTGGCGGATGGCCCGTGGCACTTCGTGCACGAACCCTCCGCGCCGCTCACCGGCTCCGACCACGCCGGCTTCACGATCTCGGGCCATCTCCATCCGACGATCTCGATCCGCTCACCCGGCGGCGACCGCATCGCCGACCGCTGTTTCGTGGCCGAAGCCACCACGCTCGTGCTGCCGGCCTTCGGCTCGTTCACCGGCGGCCACCGCGTGACGCCCGCCCCGGGCCTGCGGCTGTGGATCGCCCGCGACGACGGCGTCGTCGAGGTCACCCGCCTGGCCGCGCGGGCGCGGCGAAACTGAACCGCTGGCCCCAGTCAACGCCTGCGGTGCTGGCCCATCAGTTCGGGCAGGTGTTCAGGACCGCACTCGGTCACCTCGATGGACCCGTAGCGACGCGTCGTCCACGAGTGCCGATCCTCCGCCACGAGCCAAAACGCGGCCTTGGGGTGGAGCGTGGCGAACGAGTGCATGGCCGTCGGATCGAACCGCGCCACCCGCCACTTGCATTCGATCGCGACGGGCGGCCTGCCGCGAGGCGTCCAAACGAAGTCGACCTCATGCTTCTGTTTGTCGCGCCAATAGCGGATTTCCTCGGCCCCGGCTTCGAAGAGCAGTTCGTCAAGAACGAGATGCTCGAAGAGAGGCCCCTTGTCGTCGACCCGGAGCGCGTCGATCGAGCGTGCGTGGCAGACGAACCCCGTGTCGAATGCATAGACCTTCGGCATGGCCACGATTTCACGCGTGGGATGCGTGGCGAATGGCCGCAGGACATGCACGACCCCCGTCGCCGCGAAGATATCGAGATAATTGGCGAGTGTCTGCCGGCTCGCCTCGCAGGGGGCCGTGAACTTGGTCAGTTCGCACAAGCCGCCACTCTGGGCCCAGAGCAGCTCGAGGAAGCGGAGGAAGGAGTATCGTTTGCCGATCGAAAACAGTTCGAGGATGTCGCGGGCCCAAAACGCCTCGATCCACTCTGCGAAATCCTTCTCGGGCAGACCGGTCGCCGTCAGTTGTTCCGGCAGCCCCCCGTGGAGGAGTCGTCGCTCGGGAGAACCGATGCCAAATGCCGACAGCTCGCGATGCAGCACCGGCAGCAGACGGACCGTGCGTTTGCGCCCGGCGAGCGTGTCGCGAAACCGGGCGCTGGCTCCGAGCATCGACGACCCGGTGGCCAGCACGTGCACGTCGGGAAAGTGGTCGGCCGCGATCTTCAGCAGCGCCGATGGGTCGGCAAGACGGTGAATCTCGTCGAGCACGATCCGCCGGCCACGATGCCGCCGCAAAAACGCCTCCGTGTCGTCCGCATCCCTGCGAACGCTCGGCAGGTCGCAGTCGAAGTAGGCGATGTCGGGCAGCGACCGCACGAGCGTCGTCTTGCCGAGTCGGCGCGGGCCGGCGAGCCACACGACCCGCCGCTCACGCCATTCCTGCTCGATGCGACCTCGCCACAGCGGCCGATCGATGGCGCGGGAAGCCTGCTGCATGTGGTCCTCTCCTCACTGCATGATAGCGTTTAGAATTACCAAACGCCAACAGACAATGCCAGCGGCGTTGCCGCCTGCAAAGACATTCCGGGGATTCCCGACGCCGCGACCACCGACCGACGGGGAGCGAACCCGTCCAGATGCACGACGATCGCGCGGGCGGCCGAGACCGGTGTCGGATGGAGGCGGGCCGCAGAACCTGTGGGATGGAACGGGATCAGGGCATCGACGGTCAGCGACCGCCGCTACTGGGGGCGGCAGTCGGCCGCCCGGAAGCCCACGTGCAGCCGATCGAGGAGGTCGCGGGCCGTCATCGAGATCTCGCCCAGGTCGGCCGCCGCGGCGTCGCCGGCCCGACCGTGCACCCACACACCGAGCCGGGCCGCGTCGAATGGCGGGAGCCCCTGCCCCATCAGCGCCGCGATCACGCCCGCGAGCACGTCGCCCGTGCCGGCCGTGGCCATGCCAGGGTTGCCCGTGTCGTTGCGGGCCTGCCGACCGGGGGCGACGACGAGCGTGCCCGCTCCCTTGAAGACGACGACGGCGTCGATCTCCGCGGCGAGCGTGGCCGCGGCCTCCGCGAGCGCCGGACGATCCGCGTCGGTCACGGCCGCCGGGTCGAGGCCGAGCAGCCGCGCGAGTTCCCCGGCGTGCGGCGTGAGCACCCGCGGGCCCGCGTGGTCGCGAAGGAGGCCGCGGTCGGCGGGCGACAACGCCCAGAGCGCGTCGGCGTCGAAGACGACGGGTGCGGAGACGTCGCGCCACAGCTGCCGCACGATGTCGCAAACCGCGGCGGTCCGGCCGATGCCCGGCCCCACGACGGCCGCATCGGCCGCCGCAAGCCGCGCGACGAGGGTGTCCTCGGCCGCGGCAGCGAAGCCCCCCGCCTCCGCGGGCAATCCCCGCGTCATCACGCAGGGATCGAACGACGCCGCGATCGCCGCAACCGATTCCGGGACCAGCAGTTCGACGAGCCCGGCGCCGCTCTTGAGCGCCGCCATCGCCGCGAGCGCCGGCGCGCCGGCCATGCCTGACGCACCGCCGACGACCACCACGCGGCCGTAATCCCGCTTGCTGGCCTGCGGGTCGCGCGGCGGCAGCCTGACGAGGTCTTCAGGTGGGGCGGCAGTCGGCATGGTCGGGCTTTCGGCCCCGCAAAAAGGGGAGCGTTCGCAAGGCGAGCCGCGGGCGCCGGTGCCGTGCGCCCCGCGATGAAACCTGAGTTTACCTTGACTGAAACCGCGCCAGCGGGCTACCTTCCCGCGACTTGGCCGGCACGCGGCCACGGGTCAGGAGACCAGACTACCGCCATGTGTGCTGCACAAAATCCCGGCGACATCTTCGACGTCAAGAAGGTGCGGCGACTCATCGAGCTCATGAAGGAGCACGACCTCTCGGAACTCGACCTCAAGCAGGCCGACAACCGCGTGCGGATCCGCCGGGGTGGCGAGGTCGTCGCGTACTCCGCCCCCGCGCCGGTCGCCCCCCGCCCGGCCTCGGCGGCCGCCGAGGCGGCCCCGGCCAAGGAGTCCGCGGCCGACGCCCGGATGCTCGTCATCAAGAGCCCGATGGTGGGCACCTTCTACCGGGCCTCGGGCCCCGACGCAGCCCCGTTCGTGAAGGTCGGCGACCGGATCGGCCCCGAGAAGACGGTCTGCATCGTCGAGGCCATGAAGGTGTTCAACGAGATCCCCGCCGGCCTGTCGGGCCAGGTGGTGGCGATCCTCGTCGAGAACGGGGCGCCGGTCGAGTTCGGCCAGCCCCTGATCAAGGTCGATCCCGAAGGCTGACCACGCAGCGGCATCCATGTTCAAACGGATCCTGATCGCCAATCGCGGTGAAATCGCCCTGCGCGTGATCCGCGCCTGCCGCGAGCTCGGCGTCGAAACGGTGGCCATCTACAGCGAGGCCGACCGGGGTGCGCCGTATTTGGAACTTGCCGACGAGGCGATCTGCGTCGGTCCGGCCCGGGCCGCCGACAGCTACCTGCGGATCGACCGGGTGATCAGCGCGGCCGAGATCGGCAACGTGCAGGCGATCCACCCGGGCTACGGCTTTCTCTCCGAAAACGCGCACTTCGCCGAGGTCTGCCGCTCCTGCGACATCGGCTTCATCGGCCCCACGCCCGAGGCGATGGAGCGGGTGGGCGACAAGAACTCGGCCCGGGCGCTGGCCCGCGAGGCGGGCGTGCCCACGGTGCCCGGCAGCGAGGGACTGATCGCCAACGAGCAGGAGGCGGTGCGGATCGCCAAGGAGATCGGCTTCCCCGTGCTCCTCAAGGCCACGGCCGGCGGCGGCGGCAAGGGCATGCGGGTGGCGGCCAACGACCTGGCCCTGGCGAGCGCCTGGCAGCAGGCCTCGGCCGAGGCCCAGGCGGCCTTCGGCAACCCCGGCATCTACATCGAGAAATACATCGAGCGGCCGCGGCACGTCGAAATCCAGATCCTCGGCGACCAGCACGGCAACGTGTTCCACCTCTGGGAGCGCGACTGCTCGACCCAGCGCCGGCATCAGAAACTGATCGAGGAGAGCCCCTCGCCCCGGCTGCCCCAAGCGATCCGCCAAAAGATGGCGGAGGCCGCGGTGCGGCTCGCCAAGACGGCCAACTATTTCTCCGCCGGCACGGTCGAGTTCATCGTCGACCAGCAGGACAACTTCTACTTCATCGAGGTCAACGCCCGGATCCAGGTGGAGCATCCCGTGAGCGAAATGGTCACGGGCATCGACCTCCTCAAGGCGCAGATCCGGGTGGCGGCCGGGGAGAAGCTCGATCTGAAGCAGGCCGACATCGTGCCCCGCGGCCATGCGATCGAGTGCCGGATCAACGCCGAGGACCCCGACGCGAACTTCCGCCCCTGCCCGGGCCGGATCGAGCGGATCATCGCCCCCGGCGGGTTCGGCGTCCGCTGGGACTCCCACGCCACCACCGGCTACGTCGTCCCGCCCCACTACGACTCGCTCGTCGGCAAGTTGATCGTCCATCAGCACACCCGCAAGGACGCGATCGACACCATGATCCGCGCCCTCAAGGAGCTGCGGATCGAGGGCATCAAGACCACCGTCCCGCTGCACCTCAAGGTGCTCTCCAACACCGCCTTCCACGAGGCCCAGGTCGACACCACGTTCGTGGAACGGATGCTGGCGGGGTAGGCGCGTGAAGCACGGTAGCGACACCGGCACGTCCGCCACGGCTCGGGGACGGCATGAGTTGGCTCGCTGACGGAGGACCGCCACGCTCGCCATCCTCACGCCGATCCCCTCGCCTGCCCCCACTGTTCCGCAGACGTCATCCCCACGATTCACGAACCCACCCGCGCCGCCAGGAGATAGAGAGACTCATGCCCGAATCGCTGTCCCGCCCCCCGAAGGCCGCCCACCACTTCCGCCGCGTCGCCATCCTCTTCGCCGGCGGCCCCGCCCCCGGGGCCAACGCCGTGATCTCGACCGCCGCCACCTCCTTCATGCGCGAGGGAACCGAGGTGATCGGCATGAAGCACGGCTACTCGTCGCTCGCCGACTACTCCCCCGCCAGGCCGCTGGCCGAGGGCCGCGACTACATCAAGATCACGCCCGATTTCCTCAAGCGCACGCGGAGCGGCCAGGGGATCATGATCGGCACGGCCCGCACGAACCCCGGCAAGCACGTCTCCCATCCCAGCCATTTCGACGACGCGGAGCGGGTCGGACCGCTGAAGAACGTCTACGAGGGCCTGCGGTCGCTCGGTGTCGAGGCCCTGATCTCGATCGGCGGCGACGACACGCTGAAGACGGCCAACAAGTTCAAGCTCTACCAGGACCGGCTGCCGGAAGGGAGCAAACGGATCCCCGTCGTCCACCTGCCGAAGACGATCGACAACGACTACATGGGGATCGACTTCACGTTCGGCTACTTCACCGCGGTGGATACGCTCGGCGGCGAGATCCGCAATCTCCTCTACGATGCGGAAGCGAGTCGGGCCTACTTCCTCTGCGAGACGATGGGCCGCAGCGCCGGCTGGCTGTCCTATGGCGCCGCGATCGCCGGCGAGGCGAGCCTGGTGATCAGCGTCGAGGACATCCACGGCAAGTTCCGCGGCGAGGAGACGGTCACCGGCCCGAACGGCGAGACGCGGGTCAAGCCGGTGATGAACATCGACGAGGTCGTGGCCCGGATCGTGAAGACGATGCGGGTCCGCGAGGAGCAGGAAGGCAAGCAGTACGGTGTGATCGTGATGGCCGAGGGGCTGGCCGAGTACCTGCCCGCCAAGGCCCTGGAGGGCATCCCGCGGGACGACCATGGCCACATCTCGATCTCGCACGTCCAACTCGGGAGGATGTTCGCCAAGCTCGTGAGCGACGAGTTCAAGAAGCAGACGGGCCGGTCGCGGAAGGTGGTGGGCCTGCAGCTTGGTTACGAGGCCCGCTGCGCCAAGCCCCATGCGTTCGACGTCATGCTCGGCAGCCAGCTGGGCGTGGGCGGCTACCGGGCGCTCGCCGAGCGCGGCCTCGACGGCGTGATGGTGAGCGTGTCGGGCCAGCTCGACCTCAACTACGTGCCCTTCGAGGAACTCGTCGATCCCAACACGCTGGTGACGGTAGTGCGGTACGTGGAGCGCGGCAGCGACTTCCACAGCCTCGCCCGGTTCCTCGAGACGTACGTCAACGAGTAGCGGCAGCCGCTGCTCAGTCTTGCGCACGAGGCCGCAGGTCCCGGCGATGCCGGGCATGGCTCGATTGGGTTCGCCGACAATTCCATTGGAAGTCGATACGGCCGCGGTCGGCACCGGGGCCAGAAGATGCCAGGGCTCACGCTCGTGGATAGAGCCCCCACGTCGGACAGGCGACGGGGCGGCCCGGGAGCCGGAACTTGTAGGCCTGGTCGCCGAGGCCGAGGTCGTAGGTGTGCATGCCGGCGTCGAGCGCCATCAGCACCGATTGCCGCAGGAGAATCTGCCCCGGCGAGCGGTCCATGAACCGGATGTCGAACACCCATTGGCCGGAGTGCTGCGTGGTGCCGAAGTGCCAGTTGAGGTCGATGCCGAGCGTCGCGCCATTCCACTCCAGCCGGACGACACGCAGCCAGCCGGCGGCGGCCGAGGCCGCGATCCAGCGCTCCAGGAAAACCCGCACCGCGGGCCGCACGAAATCGCTGTCGATCGCCTTGAGCTTCCAGCGGGCGATGTGCATCGCGAAGAACTCGGGCAAAAGCGGCAGCACGTCGGCGGCGGTCGTGAGCTGCTGAACGACGAGTTCGCCGTGCGTGCGGAAGAACTTCTCCGCCTTGCGCATCGAGCGGCTCACCGCCCGGCGGACCGCGTCGGCATCGGTGGCGATGTCGACCACGACCGACACGATGGAGTCCATCTCGTAGCAGTCGAGCCCCAGTCGCTCCGCCGCGACGGCCACCGCCGTCGCCGTCCGCGAAAACTCGGGGATGAAGTGGAGTTTGATCCCCGCGAAGTCCGGCGCCCGGTCGATCGCCGCCGCGAGCAGCGGCGTCAGCACGTCGGGATCGTGGCCGGCGCCGAGCACGTCGTGCCAGTCCGCCTCGCCGACGCCCACGAAGAACACCATCCCCGAGTCGCAGAAAAAGGGTGCGATCGCCACGGGCTCGCCTTCCCGTTCCGCGGCGAGGAGCAGGAGCGTGCCGCGGCCAAGGGCGCCCCACCAGGTGCGATGCCATTCGAGCGTCTGCGTGATCGACCGCATGTCGCTGGTGGCGAAAAGCCGCGACCACACGGCGGGCAGCGCGGGATCGTCGTAGGAGAGCTCGCGCACGGTCACGGCCGGGCCATTGCCTGCGGCTGGGCTCACGACTCGCTCCAGATCTTGCGGATCGTCGCCTTCCGCTCGGCCTGCCGCGTCTGCAGGTCGTGCAGCTGGCGGTAGAGCCCGGCGCCCGCCATCAGGTCGTCGTGGCGGCCCTGCTCGACAATCCTGCCCCGGTCGACCACGAGGATCCAGTCGGCGCGGCGAATCGTCGAGAGCCGATGGGCGATCATGAACGTGGTCCGGCCATCCATCAGCCGGTCGAGCGAGTCGAGGATCACCGCCTCGGTCTTGGAGTCGATCGACGAGGTCGGCTCGTCGAGGATCAGGATCGGCGAATCCTTGAGAAACGCCCGGGCCACGGCGATCCGCTGCCGTTCGCCCCCGGAGAGCCGGCTGCCCCGCTCCCCGAGCATCGTGTCGTAGCCCTCCGGCAGCCGGGTGATGAACTCGTGGGCGTTGGCCGCGCGGGCCGCCTCCTCGATCTCGGAGTCGGTGGCGTCGAGCCGGCCGTAGCGGATGTTGTCGCGGATCGACATCGAAAACAGCAGCGGCTCCTGCAGCACGATGCTCACCTGCCGCCGCAGGTCGTCGAGCGTCAGTTCGCGGACGTCCACCCCGTCGAGCAGCACCTGCCCGCCGACGGCGTCGTAGAACCGGGGGATGAGGCTGATGAGCGTGGTCTTGCCCGCACCGGTCGGCCCCACGATCGCCGTCACCTGCCCGGGCTCGGCGGTGAACGACACGTTTCGCAGCGTGTCCTTCCGCCCCTCGTAGGCGAAGTCGACGCCCCGGAACTCGATCCGTCCGCTGGCGCGGCCGATCGGCACGGGCCGCTCTGGATCGGCGATCTCGGGCTGCTTGTCGAGCAGGCCGTAGGCGGCCCGCAGGCTCGCGAACTGGTCCTGCCAGCCGCTGTAGGTGTAGGCCAGCGTCTCGAGCGGGTCGTAGACCTTGTCGATGTAGCTGAGCACGATCGTGAGGTCACCGATCGTCAGCTTGCCGGCCAGGGCCAGGAGGCCCCCGAACGTCCAGGCGAGGGCCCGGCCGATGCCGGTCGACATCTGGACCACGAGCGAGAACAGCGTCTGGCGAACGGTGACGCCCAGCCGGGCGTCCATCGCCATCCGTGCCGCGTCGACGTAGCGGCGGTGCTCGAGCGGCTGCCGGCAGAAGGCGACGATCACCCGCATCATCGACATCGCCTCGTGAATCACCGACAGGGCGTGCCCTTCGAGTTCCTTCGTGCGGCCGATCCGGTCGCGCATCCGCGTGGCGTAATACCGCGACGCGAAGAAGAGCGCCGGGATCACGATGAACGACACGGTCGCCAGGCTCCAGTGCATCGTCCAGAGCACGATGAGCATCCCGAGGAGCATCACGAAGCTCTCCAGCACCGCCGGGAGCGTCATCAGCAGGCTGGCAATCGACTCCCCCTGGCTGTTGATCACGTAGATCATCATGCCGGCGCGGCGGTTCTCGTGGTAGGCGAGCGGCAGCTGCATCGCATGGGCGAAGAGCCGGCTGCGGAAGTCGCGGTCGATGCACTGCTCCAGCCGCGTGGAAACGTAGGTCTCGGCGACCGAGAGCAGCTGGTGCAGGAGGATGATGAGCACCTCCGTCGCCGCGCAGGCGTAGAGCAGCCGCGTGCGGAAGTTCTCAGCGCCCAGCCAGGCCGAAAGCCAGGCGGGGGGCGGCTGGTCATTGAGCGAATAGTCGATCAGGAACTTGAACGGCCAGGGTGCGAGGAGCGACAGGGCGCTCGCGAGCAGGATCAGCACCGTCATCAGCGTGGCCGACCGCCAATAGGGACGCAGCAGTGGCAGGCAGCGGAGGAGGAGTTTCACGGGGGGGTCGATCCGCGTCGTGCGGCGCTCACTTGGTGGTTCCGGACCGCTGCAGCCGCCGGGCCGCCTCGCGGGCCGCGGCGGCCACGTCGCGGTCGGGATCGCGGGTCAGCTTGAGCACGGACGGCAGGGCCGACTTCGCGGCGGGCCCCATCCGGCCGAGCGCCTCGACCGCCGCATACCTTGGCCACATCGCCTTCCGTCCGAGCAGCGCGGTGAGTTCCGGCACGGCCACGGCGCCGGCCTGCCCCATGCTGCCGAGCGTCTTGGCGATCTCGGCGGCCAGGTCGTCATCCTTCGCTCCCTTGAGCAGCTTCTTCAGGTCGCCCGCCGCCTCCCGCCCCTCCGGCCCGAGCGTCTGCAGGTGGGAAAGCGCCTCGTAGCGGTCGCCGTCCGCCCCGCTCTGCAGCCGGGCGATCTGCTCCTGCACGTCGGGGCGGGGCTCTTCGCCGCCGCAGCCTGTGAGCCACACGGCCGCGAGCACCAGCGGCCACGCCGATACCGCCTGCCGATGAACAAGGCGCACGGGGGGCATGGGGTCTGGCTCCTGCGGAGAACGCTCGCGAAACCCGCTCATGGTAGCAGGCCGTCGGCCGGAAGGATGCCGCACCTGACGGCCTCGTCGAGGACCCCTTCGAGGTGCGAGCGAACCCGCGGCACGTCGCCGCGGAACGAGCCGCTGAAGATCCAATGAAAACTCACGTAGAGACGGGCTGCGACCATCGCCTCGGCGAAATCGGCGGGGGCACGGTCGCCCCAGCGGGTCGCGACATAGAGCCGTTCCAGGGCGGGCAGTTCGTCGACATCCCAGTCGAACGTGAACACGGCGAGGTCGATCTCGCCGGGGCCCACGGCCGCCGTCTCCCAGTCGACCGGCATGATGCGGCCGTCGGCCCAAAAGGCGTTCCGCGGCGTGAACTCGCCATGGACGAGCGTGAGACGGCCGGCGGCGAGGAGCGGGATCCGGTCGCGGTAGGCCGCCGCGACGCGATCGAGCCACGGATACTCCGGCGCGAGAGAACGTGCGAGGTCGCAGGTGCGGTCGAGCCACCGCAGATAATAACCCGTGTCGTAGCGGGCCAGCACGTTCCACGCGGGATCGGTGACCCGCGTTTCCGCCCAGGCATGCATCCCGGCGAGCCACCGCACGGCCGCTTCCACGCCCCCGACGTCGGAGGCCTGCGCGCTGGACAGACCGTGGTCGTAAAACCGCATGACGAGCGTCACGTCGCCCGTATCGGCGTCGCGAAAGCTGCCCCAGACGTGCGGCAGCGAGAGCGGCGCGCCGCGGAGCACGCGGTCATACACCGCCGCCTCGTGCTCGAGGCCGCGATGCGGCGACGCGGGATCGAGGTCCACGCCGCTGGCATACTTGCAGAGCAGCCGCTCGCTCGAGCCGTCGGCGAATCGGAGCCGGACGACTTCGGCGAGGTAGGTGCTCGACCGCGGGCTCGGCCGGCGACTGACGATCCTGAACGGGCCGCGGGCCGCGATCTCGCCGGCGAGCACCCGTTCGAGGCCGCGGCGGAGGACGGCCCGGGCGGGCGGGCTGCCGGGATGCGAATCGGTGTCGGTCACGTGCTCACTACCACAGGATCGGCCGCGGCCACCGGACGCCAGTGGCAGCCCTTCGAGAATAGCAGCGACCTGGCAGGCGGTGGGCGGCCGCCATCGGGTATCTTGCGGCCATGCGGATCTGCCTCATCTCGCTCGAGTACCCCCCCGAAACCGGCTGGGGGGGCGTGGGCACGCAGACCTGGGTGAAGGCCCGGGGGCTCGCCCGGCTGGGGCACGAGGTGCACGTGCTCGCCTGCTCAGCGGACGATCGGCCAGAGCTGCGCAGTGAAACCCACGACGGGATCACCGTGCATCGGCTGCACCCGCCGGGCTACGAGTTTCCGGTCTACGGAAAACCCCTCTGGCTCGTCGGCTACACGCTCGCGGTGGCCGGGGCGCTCCACGACCTCATGGAACGGCAGCGGTTCGACGTGCTCGACTTCCCCGAGTTTGGGGGCGAGGGCTTTGCGTATCAGCTCGACCGGACCCGCTGGAACTGGGCGCCGGTCGTCGTGCAGATCCATGGCTCGATGGCGATGTTCGTGGAGCACATGGGCTGGCCCGAGCGGGGCAGCCACCTGCACGAAGTCGGCGGGTTTCTGGAGGCCTTCTCGCTGCGGAACGCCGACGCGATCATGGCCTGCAGTTCGAGCGCCGCCGACATCGTCGCCCGCGGCTACGGCCTCGACCGCGGCGGGATCGACGTCGTCCACTGCGGCGTCGACACGGGCGTGTTCCATCCGGCCGCGGAAGGCAACCGGCTGGCGGACCGGCCCACCGTGCTCTTCGTGGGCCGGCTCGTCGGCAACAAGGGGGCCGAGACGATCGCCGAAGCCGGCTTTCTCCTGCGAAAAAAATATCCCGACATTCGGCTCGTGTTCGTGGGGGAAGGCTCGTCGGTGCCCGAGCGGATCCGGGAGCGGGCGACGGCGGAGGCGGCCGAGGCGATCATCGAGCTGCCGGGGTTCGTGCCGCTGGCCGAACTGCCGGCCCACTACCGCGCGGCCCACGTCTTCTGTTCGCCCGCGACCTACGAGGGCTTCGGCCAGACGGCGATCGAGGCGCTGGCCTGCGGCTGCCCGGCCGTCGTGAGCGACGCCGGTGGCGGCGCCGAGGCGGTGATCGACGGCGAGACGGGCTTCGTCGTGCCGCCGGGCGACGTCGCGGCCACGGCCCGCGCGCTCGACGCGATCCTCGGCAACGCCGCGTTGCGCGGGCGGATGTCGGCCGCTGCGGTGGCGCGGGTCGCCGAGTGCTTCGCGATGGACCGCTACATCGGCCGCGTGCTCGCGGTCTACGAGAAGGCGATCGCGCGGTCGCGCCGCCTCTCCGACGACGACAAGGAGCAGCTCGACTGGCGGCGGCCACGCGGGCCGTTCATCCCGCCACCGACCAGGGAGGACCGGTCGTGAGGCAGGGCCGCCATCTGGCGATTCCCGAGAGCCGCCGCGACCTGCTCGGCCTTTGGGAGACCGCGCGGCGGCTCACGCCGGCCACCTGTCCGAAGTGGCTCGCCGCCGAGGATGCCGAGAGCTACCGGCTCGTCGCGAGCCTGTCGCTCGCCGGACTGTCCACCGCCGAACGCGCGGCGGCCGAGCGGGAGTTCGAGGCCGCCGAGCTCGGCCGCCTCGTCGTCGACGAGGATGGTCCATCCTCCCCCGACGCACGGCGAGTCTACGTCGCCCGGCCGCATCCCCAGGCGGTGTGGAGCATCGGCATCCGCATGGGCGGGTCACCCTGGTCGCTCGACGCGGCGGCCGGTGCAGAGCCCGTGCTCACTGCCGACGCGGTGACCGACGCGGCCGCGACGAGCGTGGCCGATCCCTTTCTGTTTCGGGCCGACGGCCGCTGGCAGATGTTTTTCGAGGTCGACAACTGGCGGTCGTGGAAGGGAGAGATCGGCCTGGCCACGAGCGCCGACGGTCTTGCCTGGCGGTACGAGGCAATCGTGCTTGCCGAGCCCTTTCATCTTTCGTACCCGCAGGTCTTCGCCGCGGACGACGGCATCTACATGGTGCCCGAGTCATCGCAGGCACAGGCCGTGCGGCTCTATCGGGCCCGCCGCTTTCCCTGGGAGTGGGAACATGTGGGCGATCTTCTCCGCGGCCTGCCCTTCGCCGACTCTTCGCTCCTGTGGCACGGCGACCGCTGGTGGCTCTTCACCGAGACGAGCGGCGGCAGCGACGACACGCTGCGGCTCTATTCAGCGCCGACCCTCGCGGGCCCGTGGGCCGAGCATCCCGCGAGTCCGATCATCCGCGGCGATGCCTCGCTTGCCCGACCAGCAGGCCGGATCGTGGCGGCCGACGGCCGGCTCGTGCGGTTCGCGCAGAACTGCCGGCCCGCCTACGGCACCGACGTGCGGCCGCTGGAGATCCTCACGCTCACTCCCGACTCCTACGCCGAGCGGCCGCTCGGAGCCGGGCCGATCCTCGGGCCAGGCGCAGGCTGGAACACCGGCGGCATGCACCACGTCGATGCCGCCTGCCTCGGTCCCGGCCGCTGGCTGGCCGCGGTCGATGGCTGGCGGATGGAGGACGTGCCCGCATGACCTCGCCGGCCGGCCCGCTTCCCGACGACGTGGCGCTCGTCGCCGCGGTCGCGCCGCTCCTGGCCGCCGCGGCGGATCGCGCATGCGTGACGCTCGTCGCCCGGCGGCCCAACCCCTGCTTCAGCACGGCGCCGACGGAGATCATCACGCTCGACGTGGCCGGCCGCGGGCCGCGCGAACTCTTCCTGAAATACGACCGCGGCAGCATCGACCCGGAGCCCCGGTGCCGGCATGGCCTCGCCCACTGCGGCCAGGCCTACTCGCGACTCGTGGGCCGCGCGTCGCTCCCGCACGTCAAGTGCCTCGGTCTCGTCGAGGCGGGCAGCCCCCCGCGGATGCTGCTCGTGCTCGAGCACGTGGCGGGCGCGGTGCGGGTGAACGAGACGGCCGACGACTCGGGAGTGATCGCGGCGGCCGAGTGGTGCGGCCGGCTGCACGCCTGGGGCGCGGCAAAGTTCGACGATCCGTCGCTTGCATTTCTCGTCCGCTACGACCTCGCCTATTACCGCGCCTGGGCGGCGCGGGCCCGGGGGATCGCCACCGCGCTCGGGCCGGTGCCGGCTTGGCTCGAGCAACTGTGCACCGACTTCGAATCGCCGGCCGTCGCGCTCGCCGCGGCGGAGCGGACGACGATCCACGGGGAGTTCGGACCGCAGAACGTGCTCTGGCGGGACGGCGTCGTCTACCCCGTCGACTGGGAATCGGCCGCGGTCGGGCCCGGCGCGATCGACCTGGCCACGTTACTCTTCGGCTGGCCGGCCGACGTCGTCCGTCGCGGGATCGAGTCCTACTGGGGAGCGCGGGGCTGCCCCGCGGCCCCAGGCTTCGCGGCCGCGTTCGCGGCGGCCACGGTCTACACGGCCCTGCGGTGGCTGCCCGTACCCGCCGGCGGCGACGACCCGGCGTGGCGGGAGGCCCTGGCCCGGCTCCAAACCGCGGCCCTCAGCCTGAGGCGGTGACGCGGTCGAGCAACGCCGGCAGCACGCGACGCGAATCGAAGCAGTCTTCAGCGAGGGCGCGGGCGGCGCGGCGGTGGCGTTCATAGTCGCCGACGACCGCCTCGGCGGCCGCCACGACATCGTCGACGTTCGCGAAGGCGAAGAGGCCCGCGCCCGTGGGCAGCCGCGTCCCGAACCCCGTGTCGTGGGCGATCACCGGCCGGCCCGACGCGAGGTAGCAGACGCTGCGATCGCTGAACCAGCCGCACCGCGAAACCACGTAGCCGCTCTTGGCGATCGCCAGTTCGGCCCACGATCCCTGCACGAACTGCTGATAGTCGGCCGGCGTGCCGCACAGGAGCGCCGGATCGAGAAGTTGCCAGCCGTGGTCGCGGAGCGCGGCGAGGTCGGCCGTCTCGTCGGGATGGATGGCCAGCGCCGGCAGACACGCCAGCCCCGTCTGCCGCGGCAGGTCGAAGAGCGGCCGCCAGGCATGGGCCTTCTGGCCGTGGAACAGGCCCTCATGGGTCGCCGAGCCGTAGCTGCGCCAGTTGGCCACCGTCGTGAGGCCGTCATGTACCACGCGGTCGGCGACGGGCCAGCGGTCGAGCACCACCGGCTGGGGCGTCGTGATCCACGCGCGGCCGCAGGTCGGCACGCGGCAGTCGGGCCGGCCGATGTTCCAGCCGATCGTGACCAGGTGCGTGTGCCGATCGAAGCCCATGTCGATTCCCTGGGCGTGCCAGATCTGATTGAAGGCCGGATCGAGATCGAGGAACACGCGGCGCGGGATCGGATCGGTAAGCGTTGAATCGCGGAGCATCCCCGAGATGTTGATGAGCAGATCGGCCCGCTGCGCCCGTTCCACCAGGGCGGCATGGGACAGGCCCACGGTCGTCCGCGTGCCGGCCCGGAGGAGCGCCGCCGAGCCTTCGAGCCCGAAGTCGGCGGCAAGCCGCCGAAAAAAGGCCGCCGCGGCCGAGTCCTCGAATGCCGCATCGCTCACCTCAGGTGCAATCGGAACCGGATCGACGAGCGTCACCTCGTGCCCGAGGGCCTCGAGGCCGAGCACATACTGCAGCACGGCCCACGCCGCGCCCCCCTGCCCTGGCTGGGCGGCGACCATCCCGGCGATCACGATCGAGAGCCGGCTCACGTGTCGCGCCGCTCAGGATCTCGCGACGCTTTCTCCACGCTGCCTACGGCAGTCATCGGCGGTCACTTCTTTCTCGAGCCTGCCGGCGAATCGTCGTCGAGCGTTTCGAGGGCTGCGTAGGCCGCCCACTGGGCTGCTGTCGGGCCGTCGTCGTTGAGGATCGTGCCGGTGCCGCGGCCGACGGCGATCGATGCCCCGCTCGCCCGGGAGAGATCGACGAAGAACGTCTCGTTCGACTCCACCACGGCGTCGTTCCGCACCGCCACGGAGATCGTCTGCGTGGTATGACCCGGATTGAACGTGAGCGTGCCGCTCGTGGAGGTGAAGTCGCCGTTCTTTCCGCCCGTCGCCGTGCCGTTGGACGTGGCGAACCGCACGGTCACCCTGGTCGAAAGGGCCTGCGACAGCGACACGGTGAACACGAACACGCCGGAGTTCTCCAGTTGCGAAACGGATGCGATCGCCAGCGTCGGCGTTGGCTGCTGGTCGTCGTTGGTGATCGTGCCGGTCGCCGTGCCGGTCTGCACGCGGGAGTTGGCCGACGGGGCCGACAGCACGACGGTGAAGGTTTCGTTGGGTTCGAAAGTCGTGTCGCCGACCACGTCGATCACGATCGTCTTCGAGACTTCCCCCGGAGCGAACGACACCGTGCCGCTTTGGGCGACGTAGTCGCTCCCAGCCGTCGCGGTGCCGTTGGCAGTCGCGTAGTTCACGGTGACGATCTCCGCCGCCGCTGCCGAAAGTGTGACAGTGAACGCGAGCGGCATGGTGCTGGAGTTGCCCTCGGCCACGGTGCGGCCGCTAATCGAGATGCCCACCCCTGGCGACGCAGCCAGGGCCGCCGCCACATCGAGCCGGCCGCCGGTGACGGTGCGATTCGCCAGCGACGCCGTCGGCTGCGTGGTCGAGAGGATCACGGCTCGGATCGCGTCGGCCGACGCGTTCGGATACGCGGCGGCATAGAGGGCGACCGTGCCGGTGACGTGCGGCGTGGCCATCGAGGTGCCGCTCAACGAGCCGTAGGTGTTGCCGGGGAGCGTGGAGACGATCGCCGAACCGGGGGCCCCGATGTCGACGGTCGTCACGCCGTAACTCGAATAGGACGCCAGGCCGCCGGTCGACGTCAGCGCCGCGACCGCGATCACGCCCTCGTAGGAGGCCGCGGTCGTCGAGCCCACGGCCTGGAGCGTCGAGTAGTTCGAGGGAAAACTCGCCGTGACGTCGTTGTTGGAGGCACTGTTGCCCGCCGCGGCCACGAACAGGATGTCCGCCTTCGCGGCCCGGATGATCGCACTGTGCAGCGCCGACGAGTAGCCGCCGCCTCCCCACGAGTTGTTGGAGGCCACGATGTTGATGCCGTGCCGCGTCTTCAGGTCGGTGAGATAGTCGAGGGCCTTGATGGCGTTGGCCGTGGACCCGCCTCCGGGGCCGAGGAACTTGGTCGAGATCATCGTCACGTTCCAACTCACGCCCGCCACGCCGAGCGCGTTGCCTCCGATGCCGCCGATCGTGCCGGCCACGTGGGTGCCGTGGCTGTCCTCGCCCGCAACGGTCGTGTCATAGACGGTGTTGTCGTTGTTGAAGAAGTCCCAGCCGTGGATGTCGTCGATGTAGCCGTTGCCGTCGTTGTCGATTCCGTCGCCAGCCGTCTCGAAGGGGTTCACCCAGATGTTGTCCCGAAGGTCGGGATGCGAGACGTCGACACCCTCGTCGACGATGCCGACGACCACCGACCGCGAGCCGGTGAAGCCCACGCCCCAGGCTTCCTCGGCCTGGCTGCCGAACTGGTTGGTCGTGCCGGTCGGGCCGCTCGCGGCCGGCTGGTCGTCGCCATACATGCCCCACAGGCTGCCCGCGGTGTACTGCGGATCGTTGCTCACCGCCGCCGTGGTGACGAGCCAGTTGGGCTCGGCGGAGACGACTCCGGGACGGTTGCGAAGGGCGGCGATCGCGGTGGTGATGTCGACGCCGGTGCCGAGCTGCACCCGTTCGACGCGGCCGAAGCCGGCGTTCCGCATGGCGCGGGTCTCGATGACCTCCTCGGCGCGGCCGCGAACCAGCGCCCGGAGTTGTTCGCGGGCTGCCTCGGAGGCGGACGGCGCATATTCCACGAGGAGTTCGCCGTCGGCGTAGGCGACCGCGAGCAGCCGGCGGTCCTCCAGAGATTCGAAGCCCATGCCACGCGTTGCCGAGCCAGACCGCCGCCGTCCGTTGATCTTTTTACCGTGCATGGCAATTCCTCCTGGTGTCCCCTGAACCTCGCCGACCATCTTATGGCATGGTGCGTCCGCGCTCCATGGCATTGCGAAGTCCGTCTGCCAACTCCACGGCGGCCGCGGCGGTGGCCGCGAAGTGCACGTGGCCGGCCTCACCTGCCGTGCCGACGCCCCCCTCCAGCGACGGGCCGAGCCACGTGTCGCGATGCGCAAAAATCTTGCCGTTGGCCGTGTCGCAGACGACGTGCGGAATGCCGGCGAGCAGGCACAAGAGGTGGGCGTGGAGCCGGTTGGTGATCACGACCCGGCCCTGCGAGAGGATCCGCAGGCCGCGAAGCGTGCGGTCTTCCGCGAGCTGGTCCCAGAGCCAAGGCAGATGCCGCCAGGCGATCCAACGGCGGAGCGGGCCCGGGTCGCCATCCGCGGGCGCGGGCTGTGGCGGCCACGGCGGCGGCATGCCCACCCACTCCTTGAACTCGCGGGCCGCGGTCGAGAGCTGCGCCGCCTCCGACGCCGGAAGCACGCCCCCCGGCACGGTCCAGTCACGGACGATCCAGTCGGCCGGCACAGAAGGCAGCGGGCCGCCCGATTCCGAATCGCTCCGCCATAGCGCGAGCACCGGCGCTGCGGCTTGCAGCGCGCTCGGCCGCAGTTCGAGGGCCAGCGCCGTGTCGGGGCAGGCGGCCACCGCCGCGCCGGGAAAGCTCTCGCGGGCGAACGCGAGGCTCGCGTGATCCCGCACGAGAAGCGTGAAGTCGCGGTGTCGCGCGATCAACTCGGCCATCTCCGCCACCGCGGCGGCCGACCGAAACGAGATGCTCTGCGGCAGCTGGATGATCCGGCGGTCGGGAAAGTCGGCGAGGATCCGCAGCCGCGAGCCCTGCTCTCGCGGGTAGACGTCGCCGAAGTTGCCACCGCCGAGCAGCAGAATCGGCCCCTCGGGGAGGACCGCCCGCAGTGCCCGCGGATCGTAGCTCCACGGGTCGCAGGCGTAGGCGACGGTCACGTCGAGTTCGGCCAGGAGCCGGCGGGTGGCCCACCAGATCGCGGCGTCGCCCACGTTCCAGTGGTCGGGGTAGAGGGCGAGGCCGCACCGGGAGCCCGGCGGCAGGAGATCCCGCCAGGTTTTCCTCAGGATGGCACGGCAGGCGTTCAGCACACACGTCTCCTCGATCAACGTCCGCGGCGTGTCGCCGGGCTGACGTGCAGCCTCTGTCGTCGTCTACCTCCCGAGGATACAACATGGAAGGTTCCGCGCGACGAGCAGTGTGACGACTGCGTTGGTCCACGAAATGCACATCGGCCTCCGTCCTGACGACCTCGCCGCCTGTCGGGCCGAACCGCTGCGGCTGGAACCGCGGCCGCGACTCTATGGCATCGGCCCTGGCAAGACCGGCACGAACGTGCTGGCGAGCATGTTCACCGGCCTCGCCGCGGCCCACGAACCCGAGGTCGCCGCGGTGATCGAGGCAGTCCTCGGGTACGAGGCGGGCCGCGTCGACTGGCGGTGCCTCCGCGACTTCATCGCGGAACGAGACCGCCGGCTCGGGCTGGCGGTCGACGTCTCGAACGTCAATATTTTTCTCGTCGATCTCCTCGTGGGCATGGCTCCAGACGCCGCCTTCGTGCTCACGGTTCGCGACCCCTACTCCTGGCTCGATTCGATCCTCAACCACTACCTACGGCGTCCGCCGACCGTAGTCTGGCGTGACTTTGCCGAGCACCGCTTCGCGCGGGAGCACCGGTCGCATCCGCCCGAGGAGAGCGGCCTCGTCGAGGCCGGCCTGTTTCCGCTCGCCGGCTACCTGTCGTATTGGCGGGCCCACATCGACAAGGCGTTCACCGCGGTGCCGACGGAACGCCTGATCGTCGTCCGCACCGACAAGATCGCCGCCGAGGCCGCGCGGATCGCCGCGCATGCAGGCTTCGCGGCCGAACACGTCGATCGGTCGCGGATCCACGAGTATCGCAATCCAAACAAGCGGCCGATCCTCCAGCAGATCCCGCATGAGCATCTCATGGATCAGGTCCGCCGCCACTGCGAGCCGCTCGCCAGCCGGCTGTTTCCCGAGATCCGGTCGCCCGAAGATGCCGGATACTCGATCCACGAGTGGGCGGACTGCTCATGAATGAAGCCCTGCGAAACCGACTTCTCACCGACCCGCCCGCCTTCCATTGGTGGGACGGTGCTCCGAAGACGGGCGGCTTCGACGCCTCGATGTTGAAGCTGATCGAGAGGGTCATCGACGAGGCGGGGGCGACGAATGGAGTCGCGTGCGAAACCGGCGCCGGCCTGTCGTCGGTCTGGCTCTTGTGCCTCGGACTGCGCGAGGTCCATTCGTTCTGCGACAGGGCCGAGGTCTGCGAGCGGATCGAAGAGTTCCTGCGGCCGTTCCCCGACGAGCATTCCAGGTGGCGGTGTCACGTCGGCCCGTCGCAACTGACCCTGCCGCCACACGCCATCCAGGCGGCGTCGGCGACGGCCAACTTCTGCCTGATCGACGGTGGCCATGGGCTGGACACCGTGTTCAACGACTTCGTGTATCTGAACTACGTCCTCAAGCCGGGTGGTCTCCTCGCGATCGACGACATCCAGCTCGGTTCGTGCCGGCTCCTCTGTGAGTGGCTCAGTCAGCCGAAGACGGGATTCACCGTCGTGGAAAGGACGCCCAAGCTCGCGATCCTGCGGAAAGTGGCCGAACGGAGATTCGTCGGTGACTTCGGCCTGCAGGTGCCGTTCCTGGAGCGGCTCTCCGCCTGCCTGGGTGGCCCGCCATGATCATCTCGCACACGCACCGGGCGATCTTCGTCCACATTCCGAAGACGGCGGGGACGAGCATCACGGCCCTGATCGAGCCCGCGCTGCGATGGAACGATCTCGTGCTCGGCAGCACCCCGTTCGGCGAGCGCGTCGAGCCGGCCTACCGGGAGCGGTTCGGGCTCTCCAAGCACATGCGGGCCCGGGACGTGCGGCGGGTCGTGGGGGAGGAACTCTGGGCCGCCTATTTCACGTTCGCGATCGTGCGGCACCCCTACACCCGTCTCGTCTCCTTCTACAACTGGAACCGGGGTGCGGTGCGCCGCGCGGCGACGGATTCGCCGCTCTGGTCATGGCCGGCCACCGCGGCGTACCAACAGAGCAGCAGTTTCGGCGAATTCATTCGCCACGAGAAGTTCCTCGCGTCGCGGAACAGTTGGCCCCAGGCCGACTGGGTGTGCGACGAGGCCGGGCGGTGCATCGTCGATTTCGTGGGTCGCTTCGAGGAACTCGGGGCCGCCATCCAGGCGATCGCGACCTGCTTGAGCCTGCCGTCTGGTGATCTTGGAGTGCACAACCCGTCGGAATCCGACCGGCCGCTCGCCGACTTTTTCCAAGGCGAGGACGACTACCGGTACGTGCACGACTTGTACCGCCGGGACTTCGAGCTGTTCGGCTACGATCCAGGATTGCGGCTCTGAACGCCGGCACGGTTCCCATGCGCTGCTCCAGAATGCCCGCCGACCGAGGACTCCTGCCCGGCCACGTCCGGTTGTCAGGCCTCGTGACCGATGCCGGCGCGGGTGACGGCCCGGTGTGGATCGACCTGCCGGAACCGCTTGCCGCCGAAGCCCCCGACCGGCTCGATGCCTGGCTGCTGTGGCTGCTGCCACACGCCTTCGAGACGCAGCAGGAGCTGATCCTCGACGGGCCTGTCGACAGGGAGTTGCTCCTGAATGCCGCGCGGCTCATGGAAATCTGGTCCGGCTGGCGGCCCGACCGCCGGCCGATCGCCGTGCGTGCGGAACTGGCCGACCCATCGGCGGCAAGCCGACGAGTCCCGGAACGCACGGGGCTCTTCTTCACCGGCGGCGTCGACTCCTTCTTCACGCTCTTCCATTACGATGAGACGGCGTCAGCCGATCCGGCAGCGGCGCGGCGGCCGGTCGACGACCTCATCTACGTCTGGGGATTCGATATCCCGCTCACCCATCGGGAGGCGTGCGAACGGAAGCAGGCGACGCTCGGCCGGATCGCCGACCGCGTGGGAAAAAATCTCGTCACCTTCATGATGAACCTGCGGGAGACGGGCATCCGCCAGCCGTGGGGCCCGGCGATGCACGGTCCGGCGCTCGGAGGCGTCGGACTCCTCCTCGGCGACCGCTGGAAGACGGTGCTCTTGTCGTCGTGGTTCTGCCAGGGCGACGACGACCCCTGGGGCTCGACGGCGATCACCGATCCGCTGCTCTCGACCTCGGTCACGCGCACGGAGCCGTATGGCGCGAGCCACGACCGCTTCGAGAAAATCGCGTTCTTGGCCCGCCATCCGCTGGCCCTGGAAACGCTGCACGTCTGCTGGGAGGAGCGGTCGGAGGGCAACTGCGGCCGGTGTGAGAAGTGCTACCGCACGCTGCTCGCCCTCGACGTGCTCGGCGTCCGCGACCGGGCGATCACGTTCCCGCCCGGTCCGCTCGACCTGAGCCGGCTCGCCGCGGTGTGGCGGGACAAGCCGCTCTTCGTGCGGATGTACGCACAACTTCGTGGCCACGCGGTGGCTGCCGGCCGTGCCGACATCGCCGCGGCGATCGACGCCTGCGTCGCCCCGGGCAAGATCGCGCGGGACTGACCGCCTGTCTTTTCGCACCCTCGGATGCTCCAAGTTCGAGGCAATCGTTGGGAACACCCAGTGTTTTCGGCAAATCCGCAGCTTGCAGGCCGAAATCATTCACTCGGAGCAATGCGTCGTCGTCAACTCGTTCGCCGTGCCCGGATCGGCGAAACCCTTGATTCGCGGAGCGACGCCCTATCGCTCGAGGCGATCGAAGGCCGCTGCGTGCCGACGGCCGAGGCACCGTGACGATCCTCTGACAGTTCGCCGCGCATCAGCATCGCGGCCCCCAGTTTCGCCTTGGATGGCCGAGACGGACGCGGCGGAGTCTTGACGTTCACCGTCAGTCTCTTCAGCGCCACCGACGGCCTGCTGACGGCCGCAGAAGCATCTGCCGATGGCTGAATCCTCGGGAGCATCGGCACCCCTCCGGGCGAGTTTGTCGGGTAGCAAACGGCCGCCTCTACGGAGTTTCCGCCACGTCCGCCAGCAGTCCGCCGATCACACGGTCGGAATCGAAGTGCTGCTCGGCGAGCCGGCGGGCGGCCGCGCGGTGCTCGTCGTAGCGGGCCACGATGTCGGCCGCTGCGGTCGCCGCCTCGGCGGGCGTGCGGAAGGTCACGAGACCGGTGCCCGTGGGGAGGTGCCGGCTGAAGCCGGTCTCCTGCACCACCGCGGGCCGGCCCGCCGCGAGGTAGCGGACAGTGCGGTCGCTGAACCAGCCGCTGTGCGTATCGACGTAGACGCCCTGGGCCACGGAGAACTCGCCGCGCGAGCCCGACACGTAGTCGCGAAAGGCATGGGGATCGGCTGCGACGACCGCCGGATCGGCCAGATGCCAGCCGTGTGCGAGCAGTCGGTCGCGGTCGGCCGCGTCGGCCGGATGGATCGCCAGCGCGATCTCGAAGGGCAGGCCGGTGCGGCCGGGCAGTTCGAGCACCTTGCGAAACTCGTGCACCTTGAGGCCCAGCGTCTTGCCCTCGTGGACGATCGGGCCGAACGGCCCCCGCCAGCTGGCGATGGTCGTGAACCGGCCCGCCTCGCGATTGAGGGTTGCGCCACCGCCATCCGCCACCGGCCAGTCGTCGAGGACGACCGGCGGCAGCACGTGCCGCCAGCGCAGGCCGCAGGTGGGGATGCAGCAGTCGGCGGCACCGACGTTGAGCCCGACCGTGTAGTAGGCATCGTGGCCCTCGAGCCGCGCGCCCGGCGTGCCCTGGGCCTGCCAGAACTGCGTGAAGCCGGGATCGATGTCGAGATACACTCGATTCGCGAGCCGGTCGAAGAGCGGCGGCCAGTCGAGGTGGCCGGAGATGTTGAGGAGCAGCCGCGCGGCACGGGCGCGATCGAGCAGTTCGTCACGCGACATGCCGTGGAAGGCGCGGCCGCCATCGACGATCACCGCCGCCGAGCCGCCGAGGCCGAAGTCGGCCACGACCCGGTCAAAGAACCGGCGGTTCTCGCTCTCCTCCCACGCCGCGGGCCGGCCGCGGGCGTCGACGCAGCCTGCCGATGCGATCTGCTCGACGAATACGACCTCCCAGCCGAGCCGCTGGAGCCCGCGGATCCAGCTCAACCGCACCCAGGCCTCACCGCCGCTGCCCGGCTTGTTGGCCAAGGCGCCGGCGACGAACGCGGTGAAAGGAGATGACTGCGAGTGCATGGTGAATGGGAGGCCGCCGCGGGCGTCACCGACGAACGATGGGGGTCACTGTACGCTATTTTCATGGGGCAGCCGGACACGCCGGCGCCGGGAAGCCCGGAGGCGTACGTTTTGATGGTGCGCAGAGGAGTTCAACAGCGCGTCGCCGCTGCAGGGATCCAGCGGTGAATCGTGTTTTGACGACCCGTGAACAGGGGATCGGTCCCGTCACCGTTCCAGGGAGCCCCGGGTGGAAACCCGAGGACTCCGGGCATGAAAACCATCCCGCCGTCCATGCCACACGACGGCACGTAATTTCCCGGTTCAGCCCCAGATCGCACGGCACCTGGGAAGACATGCGACCCGGAGTCCCCCGGCTTCCGCCGGGGGCTTCTTGTGCCGTTCGCGCGTGTCAAGCTGCGCGCAAGACTGTGGAACGCGCACTATCAAAACTCGCGCCTCGGGCTTCTCGGTGGGGCGGCTTGCGTGTGCTTACGGGTTTGTAAGATGGGAGCTATTCACAAATCAGTCGACCGCTCGCGCCCCCTTCCTGGCCACTGCCACGCATGCATGCTCTCGACGCTTCAGGAGCCGATGCCGACTCCGCTGCCGGTGCTGCCCGGCCCGACGCGGCCGAGATCGCCTATGCCCGCGCCAAGCACCACGTGCTCGAACTCGGGCCCGACTGCGACTCCGCCGGAAAGCAGGCCGGCTACGGCCCCGATGCCCTCTGCATCGGCGCCCAAAAGGCAGCGACCACGTGGCTCTACCAGAATCTCGTCTTTCATCCGCTCGCCTGGCTGCCGCCCATCAAGGAACTCAATTTCTTCACGTCCGTGCACGTGCTCGGCCACCGCGAGGACGACGCCCGCCATCGCACGGAGCAGATCCGGGAATCACGGATCTGGTGGCAGCACGCGGTCGGCCGCGACGAGGATCGACGGCAGCGGCTGGCGCTGCTCGATCACCTCGCCGACGAGCGGCTGACCGACGATTGGTACACGGGCATCTTCGACTTCCGCGGGCCCGATCAGGTGGGCATCGACATCAGCCCGGAATATTGCCTCCTGCCCCGCGAGGGCGTGCGACACGCGGTGTCGATCAACCCCAAGGTGCGAATCATCGCGCTGGTGCGGGATCCCGTCGAGCGGGCGCTCTCGCACGCGGCGATGCTGGCCGGTGCCGACGCCGACGAGGCGGCGATCTGGCAGATCCTGCGATCGGAGGCGATCGGGGTGCTGATGCGGTATTCCGACTATGCCCGCTGGCTCGGCCGGTGGCGGGGCCTCACGCCGCTCGGCAGCATGTTCGTGGCGACGATGCGGCAGATCCGCAACGAGCCCCACGGCATGCTCCGTCGGCTCTGCACCTTCCTCGGCCTGCCGTTCCACACCGACCTTTTTCCGCAGGCAGTGGAGCCGGTGTTCAAGCGGCGAAGTCGACGCGTCACGACGCCGGAGATGCGGTCGTTCCTTCGCGAGCGGATGGTTCGGATCTACGACGAGCTCGCCGAGCAGTGGCCGGAACTGGCAGCCGATTTCGCAGCCGACGCGTCAGGCGACGCCAATCTTGCGGAGCAGGTCGCCAAGAACCACGTCTGACGCGAAGCAGTCCTCGGCGATCGCCCGGGCCGCGCGGGAATGGCGGGGATAGTCGCCGAGGATCTCGGCCACGCCCGCCGCGGCCTCCTCGGGCGTCGTGAAGGTGAGGAGCCCTGAGCCGAGCGGCAAGAGGCCCGCCAGCCCCGTATCTTGCGCGAGCACGGGCCGGCCACTGGCGAGGTAGCAGATGCTCCGCTCGCTGAACCAGCCGCTCTGCGTGTCGACATACATCCCCTTCGTGGCCATGAACTCGGCCGCGGAGCCGGCGAGGTAGTCGCGGTAGACCCACGGGTCGCAGGCCACGACCGCCGGATCGGCGAGCGTCCAGCCCTGCTCCGCCAGGAGCGCAAGGTCGCGGGTCTCGGCCGCATGGATGTCGAGCGCCACTTCGAACCGGCCGCCGGTCATCCGCGGGAGTGCGGCGAACCTGCGAAACTCGTGGACGCGGAGTCCGTAGGTCTTTCCCCGATGCTCGACCGGCGCGTAGGGCCCGCGCCAGGCGCCGATGCTCGTGAAGCGGCTGCCGGCAGGGAGCGCGGGCGGCTGTACGGGCCAGCAGTCGAGCACGATCGGCTGCCGCCAGGTGATCCAGTCGATGCCGCAGGTGGGAATCGTGCAGCGGGGAGAGCCGATGTGTTCCGCGATCGTGACGTGGCGATCGTGCCCGCGGAAGAGGTCGGCCTGACCGAGATCGCACCACATCTGCCCGAAGCCGGGGTCGGTGTCGAGGAACACGCGCAGCGGCGCGGCCGCCAGCAGCTCCTCGTCGACGAGAAACCCCATCACGTTCACGACCGCCGCCGACGTCCGCAGGAACTCGAGCGTCTCGGCCCGCGACCGGCCGTAGACTCGCGTGCCGCCGGCGAAGTCGAGCGAGAAGGCGTCGTCGAGCCCGAAGCCACGCATGACGTCGAGGAAGTAGGCGAGATTGACCGAGTCGTCGATGCCGCAGGGATCCCCGGCGGCATCGACGCACATGCCCGCCTCCAGGCGGTCGATGAACAGCACGTCCCAGCCGAGCCGCCGCAGCCCCAGCAGGTAATTCAGGAACTGCCAGGTGTGCCCCCCCTGCCGCGGCTTCTGGGCCAGCGAGCCGGCGACGGCGATGCGGGGCGCGGCGGTGTGCGGTGCAGGCATGAATCGACGTCACTCAGGCGAGCCCGAGCGCCTCCATGTCGGCGCCGCAGAGCTCGGCGAAGATTGCCTTCTCGTCGCCGGTCCACGTCGCGAGGGGATCGGGCCGGCGATAGTCCGCCGCACGACAGCCCCCGGGGGGCACGAAACTCGAATTGAATCGATGGCGGGTGAGAAACGCGACCGACCGGTCCTCGAAGGGTTCCCCGAGGAATCTCAGCACGACCGCGAGCGTCGCCGCCGGATTCTCCTCGAGCGCGGCGTGCCGCACGACGAGGCAGCGGGCGGGGTGCCCGCGGCGAAAATCCTCCGCCGCCCGCACATGGCTCCGCCAGGTCTCGCAGGCCGCGCGAAAATCACGGGTCCAGTCGGGCAGGAACTGGGCCTGCTGCATCTGCTCGGCCCGGTCTCCCGGAAGCGTTTGCGCCACGTTGATCATCGACTGCACCACCTCGCGGCCGTCGCGAAGGATGTGCAGGAATACCGCGCCGGGAAACAGCCCGGCGAGCGTCTCGGCCATGAGCGTATTGCTCGGCGTGTGATCGACCCAGCGGAGGCCGTCGCTGCCGGCCGTGAAGAGGGCGTTGATCCCCAGGCCAAGCGCCGCGAGAAACTGTTCCCGCGACACCTGCTCACGGCGGAGCCACGAACTGCTCGGCCGCCCTGCCCACCGCTCGTAGATGGTCTCGACCCGGCCGCCGCCAAAGAGGTCGATGAGGAAGAGCGTCTCGTCGCCGGCATAGAACCGGCTGTGCCGGCCTAGGGATTTGCCGAGGGCGGTCGTGCCCGATCGCGGCGCGCCGATCACGAACACGGGGTCGGGGCAGTAGGAAAACGCCGGGGCCGCGGTCGATTCAGGCATGGCCCGCGGCCTCCACGATGCCCTTCGTCTTGAAGGCGTCGAACGTCCACCAGTAGAGCGCGTGGAGTTCCTTCACGAGGGCGTCGCGGTCTTCGGGAAGGGCGGCCTCCACGACCGGCTCGAGCGCGTGCACCCGCGCGACCTTCGCCGCCAGCTCGCCACGGAGCTCCCGCCACCGCCGCGCGGCTCCATGCACGCCGCACCACTCGTCCACCCGCCGGTCGTCGTAGAACCGGCTGAACTGCCACTGCGACCGTCCCTGCCGCTCGCACCGCCGGCAAAACTCGTCGTAGGTGATCGGCCGGATCATCCGCTGCACGGCGGCGCGGGAATAGACGACGGTGAGGCCGACGTCGGCTGCCGGCTGGGCGACCGTGCCCCCCGCCCGCCGCTCCGCCGCCACCATCCGCGAGATCCGATGGCCCGCCTCGATGTCCTCCGAACCGAACGTGAACTCCGGCCGGAAGCCGCCGGCCCGCCGGAGCAGCGACGTCTTGCACGACGAGCGGCCGCCCCAGAAGTACGTGTGGTCGAGCAATTGGCCGTCGCGGAGCGGCGTGTAGCCGAAGAGATAGTGGCCCACGTCGGTGATGAACCGCATCACCTCGGTCTTCTCCAGCCGCGGGTGCCAGTCGGTGAAGCCGAGCACGGCCACGTGCTCGAGCGGATAGCGGCGGTGGGCCTCGAGGTGGGCCGAAACGAGCCCGGGGTCGGCCAGGTCGTCGTCGTCGAAGAAGAGCACGAGCGGTGCGGCCGCGGCATCGACGCCGAGATTCTTGGCCACGGCGATCCCCGACGGGGGAGACTCGACGAGCGTGAGCGGCAGCCGGTCGGCGAGCCCGCGGCAGACGTCGGCCGTGGCGTCGGTGGAGCCGTCGCTCACGACCACGACCTCGAACCGATTGCGGTCGGCCTGCTGCCCCGCGAGGCTCTCGAGCGCCTCGGCGAGCAGGGCCGCGCGGTTTCGCGTCGGGATCACGACGCTGATCGCGGGCGTGCCCCCGGGTGATCGCGGGCCCGAGAACCGCGTGACCACGTGCCGCTCGTCGAGGCCCTGGAACGGGATCGGTTCCGCTCCGGCGGCTTCCGCCTCCCCGCCGGCTTCGTCGCCGGCCGCGATGCCTGCGACCCGTTGCGGGCCGGCGGGCGGCTCCAGGAGCGAGAAGAGCACGCAGTGTTCACTGTCGGCGTCAATGAGCCGGTAGCGGGCCTCGAGGTGTTCGCGGAGTTCGCGGTAATGGTCGAGCCACCAACCGCAGGGGGCGGGAATGGCGAAGAACTCGGCGCCGGCCTCCCGCACCGCCTCCAACTGATTGACCGCCTCGCCCGCGGTGGCGGGATGGTAGCCGGCATAGCCGCCATCATCGCCCCGCGGAAAGTGCCAGCCGGTGCGGCCGTCGAGCTTCAAGACCGCCTCGTCGCCGCGGCTCACGACCGCCACCGTGGATCCCGCGGGAGTGAAATGGCGGATCACGTCGCGGGCGTGCCGGATCGCCTCGTCGTAGTCGCGGTGCGACATCCGGGGCTTTTTGCGGGCGGTCTTTGCCCCGGTTTGCGGGGCGGCGCGGGTCGCTGCGAGCGCCTCGAGGAGCCGCCGCCGGGCCACGTCGTGGCTCTGCTCGGCGCGGATCCGCTCGCGGCCGGCGCGGGCGAGATCGTTCCAGAGCGTGCCGTCGGTGAGCAGCCGCGTGATCCCAGCGGCGAACAGGACGGGATCGTCGGCTACGAGCACCTCCTGCTCGTCGGCCAGGTCAAAGCCCTCGATGCCCACGCTCGTGGTCACCGTCGGCGTGCCGATCGAGAGCGTCTGGATCATCTTTCGCTTCGTGCCCGCGCCGTGCAGCAGCGGGATCAGCGACGCCCGCACCCGCTCGAGATAGGGCACGACCGACGGCACCCAGCCGAGCATGCGGACGGTCGGCCAGGCGGCGGCGAGCCCGCGGGTGGCAGCCGTCATGTGGCTGCCCGCCACGTAGAGCGGATGCTCGGCGAGGAGGGCGGGATCGACGTGCGGCAGAATCTCGTCGCACAGGTAGGCGAGGGCCTCGGCGTTGGGCGGATGCTCGAAGTTGCCCACGAAAAACATCCCGCGGCGCTGGGCGAACGTGAATGGCGAGGGGGCGAGATCCTCCGAGTCGGGCACGGCGAACGTGCGACGCGGGTCGCCGATCAGATCGGCGACGAGGTCGGCCTCCTTCCGCGACACGGCGAACACGGCGTCGGCCGCGGCGTAGACGTTGATCTCCCGCACCGTGTCCCAGGCGAACTCCTCGCCGAGGAGGCCGAGGCGGCCGTCGGCCTGTTGCAGAATCCGCCGGGCATGCCGCAGGAAGTGGATGTCGCCGGAGTCGACGATGATCTTGGTGGCGGGCGAGGCCGTGCGGAGCGTCTCGATGAGCGGCTCGGCGGTGTTCCAGAAGCCGAGCAGCGCCCAATCGAAAAACTCCGCCCCCAGCAGCCGGCCGACGTGCTCGTCAGGGCCGACGAAGACGCGCACGCCGCGGTCGGCGAGCTGGCTGGCAAACGTGTCGACGCCCCGCGGATTCCGGGCCACGCAGGTCACTTGGCAGCCCGCGTCCCGCAGGAAGCCGACGAAGTGAAAGAGCCTGCGCGAGTAGCTGTCGCAGTCGGGCTGCGGCATGTAGTAGGAGCAGATGAGCAGCTGGCGGTGCCGGAGGTCGATCATGGGAGTCGCCCTCGCATCTCGAGCCCACGCACGCTGGCAGGGACGATGCGGCCGCGCTGAGCCGGCACCGCGGCATGTCGCCCGAGCGGATGCACGATCACCCGCGGCACGGCGTCCGCGGCGCTGCGGTCGATCTCCACGACCGCAGCCGTCGCCACGCGGCGGGCCTCCTGGAGCCGGGCGGCGTCGCCCGCCGGCACGGCGATCACGTCGATGCTCTCCTCGACATAGGGCAGGGTCGTCGCGTCGGGCTCGGGGGGGGCGAACACGGGCACCTCCGGGAAGATCCGTTCCAGTCGGCAGCCGGTGCCCCAGTCGAGGATCGCGGGGAACCGGGCTTCCCTCGCCTTGAACGCGGCGACGAAACCGGTGAGCGGCACCCAGGGGCTCTCGGCGCGAAGGCTGAAGATGATGCAGTCGGCGTCGTCGTGCACGATGGCCGCCGAGCGGTGGAGGTGGGCCGCCAACAACCCGTAATGCTCGAGCCACCACAACGACGTGGCGGGCAGGAGCAGATAGTCCCAGCCCGCTGCGGCGAGTTCGTCGAGGTGGGCGACGGCCGCGGCCGCATCCGCCGGATGATGCCCCGCGTAGACGCCGGAGGCGGCCTGCGGGAAGTGACCGCTGCGACGGCCGAAGAGCCGCAGCAGTTCGTCGTCACCGCGGCTGACAACCAGCACGGCGGCATCGGCCGGCAGCCGGTCGCGAACGATGCCGCGAATCCGGCCGACCAGCTCGCCGTACCGCTGCCGTTCCTCGGCGTCGTCGGCGTCGGCCGCCTGGCGGGCCTGGAGCCGGTAGAGCGATTCCTCAAGGTCGTCGATCCGGCGGAGCAGCCGCTCCTGGCCGGCGGCGAAGGCGGCGACGACCTCCTCGAACGCCCGGTCACGGGCCGCCACGCGGGCTTCGACCGCCCGCAGCGCGGCATCGCAGCGGGCCAACGCCCGCTCGATGCGGCGCGGGTCTCCCGCGGCCGCGGTCATGCCGCCGCCGGCGGCCGCGAGTCGGGTCACGATCGGCGTGCCGTCTTCCGCCAGGTCGCGGGCATCGAGCCACCGACAGCCGAGATCGGCCAGCCAGGTTTCGTAGAGGCTGCGATTCAGGGGCGACGCCGCCGGCACGAGCGTCGTCTCGCGTCCCTGCACGATCGCGGCCAGCGCGAACTCGGGCCGGTCGGTCACGATCGCCCGGTGCCGCGCGGCCAGCGCCAGGTATTCGGACGCCGTGCCGCACACGAGATCGGGATCGCCCTGGCCCTGCCCGACGAACAGACCCTCCTCGTCGCTCCGCAGCCAGACACCCGGACCGGCCTCGGCCTCGCGCGGCGCCGCGACCTCGAGCCCCAGGATGAGGTCGGGCATGAGGATCGCGTCGCGATGCCAGGCGAGACTCGCCCGCTCACGGACATGCAGCCGGCGCACGCGGATGTCGACTGGGCCCGCGAGCGACCGCGGCAGGACCAAGACAGGGATCGCGGCGGCCGCCTCGGCCAGCCGCGCCGCGAGGGCCGGCGGGCAGAGCGGGCCGGGGCCGCCGCCGGCGATCACCAGCACGTCGGCCGCGCACTCGCCCGCGAGCGTCTCCACGTGGTAGTCGACGCCGAAGTGGGCGAAGAGCTGGAAGGCGGCGAGTTCGACGAGCAGGTCGCCCACGCCCCCCGCCGTCGGCACGTAGCCCACCCGCCGGCCGAGAAGCGGCTCGAAGAGGGGAGCGAAACTGTCGGCGGCGAGGAGCTTCACCGGGGGCCTCGGGAGCGGATCCGTCGTTGTACTCTGGAGGGGTTCACGGTCACAGGTCCGCCAGCAGCGCGGGCAAGACCCGTGCGGAATCGAAGTGTTCCCTCGCGATCTCGCGGGCGGCGCGGCAGTGCCCGGCATGGTCGGCGTTCACGGCCTCGACCGCGGCCACGATGTCGTCGAGCGAGTCGAAGCCGAACACGCCGCGGCCGGTGGGCAGCACGTTCGAAAACCCCGTCTCCTGGGTGATCACCGGGCGGCCGGCGGCGAGATACTGGGCGCTCCGCTCGCTGAACCAGCCGCTCTTGAGCCGCACGTTCTGGTCCTTCGCCACGGTGAACTCTCCCCGCGAGTCGCGGAGGTAGTCGCGGTAGCGGTCGAGATCGGTCGAGAAGTCCATCGCGTCGCGGACGTGCCAGCCGTGCGATTCGAGGAGCGCCTGATCCTCGGGCTCGTAACTGCCGAGTGAGAGTTCGAACTCCTGGTTCACCCGCCGGGGCAGGTCGATGATCTTGAGGAACTCGTGGTGCTTGCTCCAGTGGTAGATCTCGCCCTGGAACTCGATGTCGCGCCACGGCTGCCGCCAGTTGCCCACCGTCGTGAACCGGCGGCAGCGGTCGGTGGGGGCTGATTCCCAGAGGTCGCAGACCACGGCCGGGGGCATCGGCCGAAACTCGAAGGGGAGCGGCAGCGGCACGCGACAGTCGGGCCGGCCGAGGTTCAGCCCCCAGGTGTAGAAGGCGCGGTGCTCCGCCAGGAAGTCGATCGTCTCCCGCCGCCCCTGGTGCACCTCGATCTCGATGTCCACCGGATCGGTGCCCAGATACACGAGCCTGCCGGTGGCCGTGTGCTCCGGCAGCGGCACGGTGCCGCCGTGGTAGTTGATGATCATGGCCGCGTCGCGGTAAAGATCGGCGAGCGCCGTCTCGCTCATGCCGTACACGCGGCCGTCGTCGTGGAGGGCGTGGAAGGCCCAGCGGCCCGCCATGCCGAACCGCCGCATCACGTCGTCGATGAAGCCCGCCGCGAGGGCGGAACTGTCGTCGTCGGCGTGCCGCATGAGCATCGTGGGCGTGCGGGCGTGGGCCTCCACGTAGTAGGGCTCATAGCCGAGCCGCTCGAGGCCCACGAGATAGTGCATCGTGCCCCACACCGCGCCGGCGACGGGGATGCGGGTCATCATGCCGAGGAGCACGATCTTGCGGCGGGTGCCGCACGGAATGGAGGGCGTCGGCACGGTCATGCGCCGGCCTCCCCGCGACGCGCGGCTGCGAGTTCCGTAAACGTGGCCAGGGTGAATCCGTGGGCGGCGACCGCCTCCCGCAGGCCGGTGGAGCAGAGCACGTCGACCTCGATCCGTCGCTCGGCCACGTACATCGTCTCGAGATCGTCATCCCAGCCGGGATGACAGGCGAGTTCGACGGCGGCGGTGGGCGACGCGGCAGCCGCATCCCGCTCGCGATCGAGCAGCGCGAGCAGCGATTCGGTCGTGAGCAGTTCCGGTGCCGGCTCGCCGCGGCCGGTCTGGCCGTAGAAGCCCCCGCAGAAGGCCACGCTCGACGACAGATGCCGCAGCGGCACGCCCAGTTCGGCCGCGATCGCGACGGCGACGGATCGCACCGGCTCGTCGAGATGGGCGTGCTGGTGCGAATCGAGATGGGTCGGGTCGCGGCCCACGAGGTCGCGAAACGTCTCCAACTGGCGGCGGCATTCGGCGGCCACGGCCGCGGCGTCGGCGCGGTTCACGACTTCGTAGAGCGGCTCCCAGCGGCCGCGGCGAAACACCCACTCCCCGAGATCGAGGTGCAGCCCAAGGTCGTCGAAGCCGGCCGCGGCGGCCTCGCGCACGGCGGCGCGTGCCGCCGGCGGCCGCACCATCAGGCTTGCGCTCGTCACGATTCCATGCCGATGCGCGTGGACGATGCCCGCGGTGGTCGCCTCGGTATAGCCGAGGTCGTCTGCATTCACGATCAGCCTGCGTTGCACCGCCACCATCCTGTCAGGAGGCCTTTCCGCGGTCGCCCGGTCCGCAGGGCACGAACCCGAGATCGCGGGCGGCCTCGTCGAAGGCGTCGGCGATCTGGGCGGCCAGCCGCGTGCCCCGGCTGCGAACGCCGAGGGCCACAAGCAGCACGATCCCGGCGAGTGCAGCCGCCGCGGCCAGGCTCCACGCCGCGGCCAGGGCGATCGTCACGGCCGCGGCCGCGACCGCCGTCCAGGCCACCCACGTCAGCTCCAGCCGCGACCGCAGCCGGACCAGCCTGCGACCCGAGCCGTGCTCTTCCTGCACGGTGGTCACCCGCAGGCAGGTCCAGGGATGACCGAAGACCTCGGCGTCGAACGGGCTCCAGCCCGTGTCGAGCGTCACGCCCCAGCGGCCGGTGCGAAGCGTCGCCACCGCGTCGGCGAGCAATCGCGTGCGGTCGCCGCCGTTCTCGGCCCACCAGTCGGTGACGTCGTGGCCGCGCCACCACCTCCAGCGACGCCGCACCCCGTGCTCGGCGGGATGCGCCATGATCGCGCGATACGAGGAGAGCCGGGTGCGGTAGTGGGCGAACGACCGCACGAGCGGCTGCACGTAAGAGAGCACGGCGACGGTGATCCGGGCCGCGATGCCGTCGTGTCGCTTCGGCAGCCGGGCCTGCGCCGCCTGGAGGATCGCCACCACGATCGACACCGCGAGCATCACGGCAGCGATCGCCGCGGCCGGCGGCCAGGCGATCGCGTTGACCAGCGCGAAGCCGGCCGCGAGATGCCACTCGAGGCTCGCGGGGATCATCGCCCAGTGGGCGGCCGGCGGCTGATAGAGGCACTGGAAAAATCCGGTGCCGAAGACGCCGCGGTAGATGAGGGCCTCCCGCAGGTGGAGGCCGCGGAGCGACGCGCCGTAGAGCACGCCCCGCCACTTCCAGCCGCCGCGGCCATTGAACTTCTCCGGATGCTTGAACCGCAGCAGGGCCTCCGCCTCGCCATAGCCCGACTGCTGCCGGAAGTAGCTCCGCGGCGTCTGGCGGCGATGGTGCCAGACGACGGCACCCGGCGCGAACGTGATCCAGCCCCCCGCCTGCTGCAGCCGCCAGCAGACGTCCACGTCGTCGCCGGCCCGGAGGAACTGCGGATCGAAGCCGTTGATCCCTTCGAGCGCCGCGCGGCGGAAGGCCATGTTGCAGCCGGGCACGTGCTCGGCCACCTGGTCGCTCTCCAGCACGTGCGTGGGCTGGCCCGGGCAGCCGCTGATGGCGGCGGCCAGCCAGCCATCGTCGGGGGAGATGTTGGGGCCGCCCACCGCGTCGGCGCCGGTCGTTTCCAGCCGGTGCACGAGCCGGGTGAGCCAGTCGGGATCGGCGAAGCAGTCGTCGTCGGTGTAGGCGATGATCTCGCCCGTGGCGGCCGCCAGCCCCGCGTTGCGGGAGGCGCTCAGGCCCGCGTTGGTCTCGTGCCGCACCAGTCGGACGTCGGGAAAGCCGGCCGCGATCGCCGCCGTGCCGTCGGTGGAGCCGTCGTCGACGAGGATCACCTCATAGTCGGGATAGTCGAGCCGCCCGAGCGATTCGAGGCATTGGGCGAGGGTGCGACCGCCGTTGTAGGAGCAGACGACCACGCTCACCCGCGGCCGCGCGGCGAGCAGGCCGGCCGGCGGCGTGGCCGCAAGCGATTCGAGCACGGCGCCGGCCGCCTTGGGGGTGCGATCGGCCCGCGTGATCCCGAAGGCCCAGTCTTCGATCGTGTGGCCGCCGGTGTGCCAGAGGTCGGTCCAGGCGAAGACGAACGTGCCGGCAACGCCGAGCAGCGCCGCCTCCCGGAGGTGGCTTTGGAGAAAGGCGGCCTGACCGCCCTCGCCGTGCCGCAGCGTGTCCATTCCGAGTTCACCGAGCACGAGCGGCGTGTCGCCGAGGAGATTCTGCAGCCGCAGCAGGTAGCGGCGGAAGGCACCGACGTCGTGGAGGTAGACGTTGAAGGTGGCGAAGTCGAGGAACGGCAGCTCGAGGTATTCGGTGGGCGGGAAGTTGGCGTAGGTGACGAGCCCCGCGGGATGCGCCTGCCGCGCCGTGTCGGCGAGCGTCGCGAGAAACGCGGCGATTCGGTCGGCGCCGTGCCAGCGGACGATGTCGGCCGGAATCTCGTTGCCGATCGAATAGCCGAGCAGCGTCGGGAAGCTGCGGCAGGATTCGGCCGCCTGCCGCACCGTCCGCCGCGCCTCCGCACGGGCGGCCCGCGAGTCGAGAAAGCAGAGGTGCTTGCCCCAAGGGATGTCGGCGAGGACGGCGATGCCCTGCTCTTCGGCCGCCGCCAGGAACCAGGCCGGCGGCAGGCAGTAGGTGCGGATGGCGTCGATGCCGCAGGCCCGCATGGCCGCGAAGTCGGCGGCCACCTGCGGCGGTTCGGGAAAGGGCTCGCCCGCGACGTTCGCCGGGAACGGCCCGTAGGTGACGCCCCGCGGCGGCCGCCTCACGCCGCCGCGCACCAGCGCCCGCCCTTCCACCTGCCAGCCGCTCGGCGGCGCCGCCGGCGTCGGCGCCGCGATACCGCGCGGACCACCATAGCCGAGGCCGCCGCCCACGTCGGTGCCCGGCTCGCGGGCGACGGCGGAAGCGGGGGGAGGAGGCATGGGTGACGTTGTCCGTGCGTCGGGAGTGGTATGGCGGGAATCCGCCGACCGCGGCTGGCTAGAAGTCGGTGACGGTCCGGCCGTCGCGGATGTTGCCGAGGTTCATGAAGACCGTGGGATCGATCGTGTAGGCGAGGTTCCGCACGGAGCCGTCCACGAACACGGCGTTGAACGTTTGGGAGTGCGACGAGCCGAAGCGTTCCTCGCCGGTGGAATCACCGCGGTAGTCGCGGTCTGGTGCGAGATCGGTCCGCCGGAGGGTGTCCTCATCCCAGCCGGCCGAGTAGCCCTCGTTGTCGTCCGGCTGCCACTTGCCGAGTTCGACCAGGTTGAGCCGCTTTTCGCCGACGGCAAGCGTCTTCGAGAGTCCGTCGGTGATCTCCGCGGGCCGGCGGGGAGCGCCCTTCCGGTCGCTGCCGGTCTGCACCATGAGCCCGTCGCCGCCGAAGTTGCTCGCCGCGTAGTCGATCAGTCCGTGGGTGAGTTCGACGCCGCCCATGTAGTCGATGTCCGTGTAGGTGACCGCCTGCGGCTCGCGGCGGGTCGGGCAGAAGTAGCCGCGGATCAGGGCCGCGATCGCCGCGGTCTGGCGGGCGCGGTCGTCAACGCCGGACGGGCTCCAGGCCGAGTTCTCCTCGAGGTACGGAAGAATCTGGTAGGCCCAGCCGGCATCCTGCAGCAGGCCCGTCGCCGGCTTTCCGCTCACGAAGTTCGGCGGCGTCCACCACTCATTGCCGCCCGTGGGATACATGCGGACCGCCTCGTTGTGGGCCTGGAAGGCAAGGCCGATCTGCCGCAGGTTGTTGCTGCAGGCGGCTGACCGCATCGCCTCGCGGGCCATCTGCACGGCGGGCAGGAGGAGGCCGATGAGGATCGCCACGATCGCGATCACGACGAGAAGTTCGACGAGCGTGAGGCCGGCCGGCCTGCCCCGCAACGCACCACGCCGGCGATCCTGTCCCTGGTTACTCCACATGACCCGAAGTTTACCCCGGACTGCCGACGGCGTCACGAACTCGTGCCGTCCGGAGCGGTCGCCGGGGCCGTTGGGCCGGCCGTGTGCAGAAGCGTCGCGAGCACGCGAAACGTTTCGCCGTCCTTCACCCCCTTGAAGACGGATTCATGCTCGATCGCCAGCCCCACGTTCACGAACAGATCGCGATAGGTGTCGATGAGGAACGGGCGCATGAGCCAGTCGCGATCGGCGCCATACGTATTGGCCAGCAGCAGGCGACCTCCGGCAGCGAGCGAATCCCTCAAGTGAAGGGCAAACATGCCGAGGTCGAAGAACGCGTAGAGCCAGCCGAGCGAGTAGACGGTTTCCGTGAGCACGATGAGATCCCAGGGGCCGCCGGCGGCGAAGTCGTAATCCATCGCATTGGCCACGACGAACTCGACGCTCCCCGCACCGCCGGCCACCGGCTGCCCGCGGGCCCGCTCGATCGCGGCCGTGGCCACGTCGAGGGCGAGCACATGGTCGGCCAGGCCGCGCAGCCGGCTTGTGAAGCAGCCGGAGCCGCAGCCGATCTCGACGACACGGCCGTAGCGGCGGCCGGCGATCAGACCGGCCAGAAATTCGTAGCGGTCTCGTTCAAACGAGGAACTTTCGAAGCTCCAGGCATCACCCGCCGACCAGACCCGCTCGTAGTGTTCGCGGATCCGCACGTCGGCTGCGGAGCGATCCATCGTGAAGCCCCGAGAGACGCTCAACCCGATTTCAGGATCAGCCGTTCGCAGCCCGACGGCGACGGCGGAACAAGTTCAGCCCACACAACCCCGCCCCCACCGCGGCCATGGCCATGGACGTCGGCTCGGGCACCACGGCGAGGACGCCGGTCGTCTGGTTGAACGTCAGATACTGGCCGGCCTCGGTGGTTCCCGTTTTCCACACGCCACCGACCGGCCCGCTGAAGCTCAGCGCCGAGTAAGGCGAGCCGGGAGCCGCGAACGCGATGCTCGCGAGATCACCCGTAGAACTCGTGAACCCGCTGAAGAGGTTGAAATTTGTGTAGTCGGCATAACTGCCCGAGAGCGTGAGGTCGAGCGTGCCGCCCCACGAAACCGCGGACGACGAGCCGGTGAAAAGCACCTGGTCGTAGAGTGAGCCGGCCACCGTGCCGTTGACCTGCATTCTGGTCGCGCCCCCCGCCGCCTGGGCGAACGAGCCCACGCCGAAGATCGCCGTGGCCGTGGGGTCGGAGCCGGGGTCGAAGACGGCCCCTGGCTGGACGGAAAGTTGACCGAGCACGCTGCCCGTGCCGGCGAGCGTGCCGGCGTTCACGGTCGTCGGGCCGGCGAATTGATTGGCTGCATTGAGGACGAGCGTGCCGGAGCCCGACTTCGTCAGGCCGCCCACGTTCGTGCTGGCGATGGCGGTCGCGTAGGTGACCGTCTGGCCGTTGGTGTCGACCGAGATCGCGGCCGAGCTGTTCGCGAACCGCGACGAGTAGTCCTCTTGATTGCTGGCCGAATACCGCAGCGAGCCGCCGCCGAACGTGACCGGCCCGGTGGAACCGATCGCCGCCTGGCTACCGAGGGCGATCACGCCGCCGTTCACACCGGTCACACCCGTATAGTTGTTGGAGCCGGTCAGCGTGAGCACGCCGGCGCCGGCCTTCGTGAGGCCGACGGTGCCCAGCCCGTCGATGATCGTGCCAGCGTAGGTGGAATCGGTGGAGGCGGTCGTGGTCAGCGTCGCAGCACCCGCGTTCGATCGGATCACGCCCGCGGAGCTTCCCGAAAGGGCATCGACGAAAAGCGTCTGGCCGTTCAGGTCGAGGCCGCTCGTGTTCACGGCGAGGAACCCGGTGCCGAGGGCCGAACTGCTGCCGACGATGAGCGTGCCCGTGGTGATCGTCGTGCCGCCGGAGTACGAATTGGATCCGCTGATGCTGACGCGGCCCAATCCGTCGAGGCTCGCCACGTTGACGCCGCCGCTGCCGAACATCGTGCCGGTGATCTCGATGAGCAGGCCCAGCGAGCCGCTTTGGTTCGACGGACGCGACCGCAGGGTGAGCAGGTTGGAGCCAAGGTCGACGTTGCCGCTCACGAGCAGCTTCGAGGTCGTGTCGCCGCTGGCGCCCGACGTCGTGGCAAATCTGGCGTCGCCGGCGAGCGTGATGTTGCCCCGGTATTCAGCCGTCTGGCCCACCACGCCGAAGGATCCCACGAGGGCAGAGTTATTCGCAGGATTGACGCCGCTCCCCGAACCGCTGACCGTGAGCTGATTGCTGATGATCGAACTGTTCCTCAGCAGCAGCGTGCCGTTGTCGCTCACAGTCACGGGACCCGATCCGAAGGCGAAGTTGTTGGACGTGGTTGCCTGGCCGACTCCGTCCACTCGGGCTCCGGTCTGGACGAAGCCACCCTTGATCTGCGTGCCGCCCGAGTAACTGTTGCTGCCCGAGATGTACACGAACTCCGTCGTGCCGACGGAGCCGTCGTCGTAAATCAACCCACCCGTCCCCGACATGATTCCGGCCAGACTCAGGTTGTGGTTGTTGTTGGTGATGATCGTCGACGTGCCGGCGAGCGTGATCGGAGCCGCGATCGTGTCGCCGTCACTGTTGGTGACGAATTGGCCGCCCGCGGCGGCGATCGTCGTGATCGTCGAATTGTTGAGCGCGAGCGTCGAACCGTTGATCCTGAAGAAGGCTTCTTGGCCGGCCGTCAGCGTGCCGGTGTTGATGAATTGGATCGAACTGACGTTCACCGTCCCGATATCGTTGTTCGTCGTCACGACTCGTGGGTTGGCTGTCGTGCCCGCCCCCACGCCCTGCGCGGTGCCGCCGAAGATGAGGCTGACGTCACCCGTCGTGGTCGGTGCCGCGGGATTCCAGTTGCCGGAGGTGGACCAGTTGAGATTGCCACCGCTACCCGTCCACGTGGAAGTCGTCTGCGCCGACGCCGTGCAGGGGATGGTCGCGACGGCGACTGCTGCAAGGACGGCCGTGCATGCCACCTGCAGGCAGGACTTGGAAGAGAGGGTTCGGCTGAGCATCGGGGGGCTTTCGCTGAGGAAGAGATGGAGGCGGGACTGACCAACCCCCATCCCGCTAGGCAATACCCGTGCCACTCCCTACCGGAACCCCTCCATCGACCTCCGCGCAGGCGGCAAACGTGCCCAGAACACGTGTTTTTCAGTCGTTTATTCCACACCTTTCATCCCCGCAAGAAACTGCGCCACAGCATGGCAATTCACCCATTTAGCGAAATGATCCGAACATCCTGCGAAATCAAAAGCATCGACTTTCGCAAGCATTTGGGATCGAATTCGCAATTTCGTTGAATTCTGGTATCAAGGCGTTCTGTCGCGTAACGCCACAAAGGCCCCGAGTTTCGCCGACCATGGACGTCCCTGCACCGCCTGCAACGGCTGATTCGCCGTTTCGCAGATCCGCAACGTCGCCGTATCGGCCGCAGAAAACCTGGCCGAGAATGTCGGGGCAGTCAGAGGCTGGCCGGCGGCTCGAGGAATTGATCGGTCGCGTGGCCACGTTCGACTGCCCCGTGCTGATCACCGGGGAGACCGGCTGCGGCAAGGAGGAGGTGGCCCGGGCGATCCACGCCGCGAGTTCGCGGCGTGACGGCCCCTTCGTGTCGATCAATTGCGGCGGGCTTGTCGCCGGGCTGGCGGAGAGTCATTTCTTCGGTCACGAGAAGGGGGCCTACACCGGCGCGGTGGGCTCTTCGCTCGGCGGCTTCCGGGCCGCCAACGGCGGCATCGTCTTTCTCGACGAAATTGGCGAGATGCCGCTCGAACTGCAGCCGAAACTGCTCCAGGTGCTGCAGCGACTGGAGGTCACGCCCGTCGGATCGACGCGGGCCTATCCGATCGACGTGCAGGTGATCGCCGCCACCAACCGCGACCTGGAAGTCCAGCAAGACAAGGGGCTGTTTCGCGAGGATCTCCTCTACCGGATCAACACGATTCACATCTCGATCCCGCCGCTACGGGCCCGCGTCGCCGACATTCCGGCCTTCATCGAGCATTTCTCCGCCCATTTCGCCCGGAAATACAACCGGCTGCAGTGGCGACCCGATCCCGCCCTGCTCGAGCGGATGGTCGGGCATTCCTGGCCGGGAAACGTCCGGCAGCTGGCGCAGGTGATCCAGCGACTGTATGTGTTCGAGGATCGCCAGGCCTGGGTCCTGGATCAGCTCTTCCTGAACGACCCCCAGGATCAGGCCGCTGCCCCGCTGCGGGAAACCTCGGCAAGTCTTCCCCGGGCCGAGAGTCGAGCGGCCCCTCTCGAGGCGGTTGCGCCCGAGGCGGCTGCGCAGAGCGTGTCATCCAGCGGGATCGGCGAGCCGGCCTTGCCAACGGTCAATCTGCTCGAACTGCGGCGGCTCGCCGTCCGCCAGGCGCTGGCCACCACGCAGGGCCATCGGGGCCGTGCAGCGGATCTCCTCGGGGTCTCGCTGAACACGATGACGAAGATGGTGGCCGATGCCTGCCCGGAGATGGAGACCACCCGCGGCCGGAAGCCAGCGGCGAAGCCGCGGTGAGGAGCGGCCCGAAGGCCTTTGCCGCACGATTGCCCGTTATTCCCTGGTTCAAACCCGTAGTGCATGGTGAACGGGGAGGCGAGTGTCCCGGAGTCCCCCGGCTTCCGCCTTTTGATGTTGCGCCGATCGGCACATTCCCATTCCGTTCGGAGACCGCCGCTCCGTGGCGCAAGCCTCCAGGCTTGCGAATGCAGGTTGTGCAGACACAGGCCGGATTCGACGGTCGGAGACCGCCGCTACAGCCGGAACCCAGAAGCCTTTTCACGGCATGAGGCCATCGGAATAGAGAACGCGCAACATCAAATCTCACGCCGGGGGCTTTTTGGGGACAGGCGTTCCCGGTTGGGAGCCAGCGGACGTGCCGTGTGTGTGCGACCAAGAAGCCCCGGGTGGAAACCCGGGGACTCCGGGCATGAAAACCACCCCGCCGTCCATGCCGGATGACGGGACGCTGCACGCGGCAGGATGGCTCTTGCACGGTCAGGGAGCCGCGCCTTGGTCAGGCAGCGTGATCGTGGACACGGACTGATCTGCGCCAGGGCCATGCGTGTCGGAGTTGGTCGGAATCATGCCGGCGTGGGCCACATTGGACACGGCCGTCCAGCATACGAGCAGTGCAGCGCAAGCGTCGGACACAATCCGAACCGCCTTCCGGCGACGGAAGATCCGGCCGAACACGACAATGGCACCGGCTCCGGCGATGCCGATGATCGTCGATGGCTCGGGCACGACGATGAACTGGGTGACCCAACCGTTGGTGACCGTGCCCGACGCGAAGTCGGCAGACGCCACTTGGGTGGTCGTCCGGGTCACTCCCCGGTAGTCATTGATATTCGCTGGACCCCATGACGAGAGGTCGTAGTACCCCTGCCCGTTGAACGTCGTGGCGGTGCCGCTGCCGTTCCCACGCACGTAGAAGTTGTAGGTCGCATTGCTGACGGACGCGAGGAAGTCGGCGTCTTTGTCGGTGAAGAAGCCGCCCGTGAACGTATCCCAGCCGTCGATCTGCGTTACGTTGAAATACACGTTGACGATATTGGTGGCGGTGAGAGGAGCGGCGAAGGGCTCGGAGGCGTCGGTGAGCCGGAGCACGTCGTTGAGGGCGCCGGCCCCGCTCTGCGAGTAAACCGGATTGAACGCGGTGAACTCGAACGCCGTGTCGAGGCCGCCCGTTGGATCGAAGACGTCCGCCGTCATGATGCCGGGCGAGTTGCCGGGGCTCACGAGGCCGGCTCCGGAGATGGCACCCGCGATCAAACCGGAACCAGCGAGCGTCGTTTCCGCATGGGCGCTGACGTCGGAAGCCAGCGCGCCATTGACGATCAGCGTGCCGCCGGCGATCGAGGTCGGCCCGGTGAACGTGTTCATCCCGCCCAGATTGAGGATGCCGGCACCGACCTTCGTGAATCCGCCCGAGCCACTGATCACTCCGGAAAACGCCGTGTTTGACGCGCCGCCGGCCGTCAGGCCGTTGCCGCCGAGCAGAATCGACGAGCCGGCAACGCCCTCAATCGCTCCGATCGTGCGATTACCAGAGGCGCCCGCGATGCTGAAGGCCGCCCCGGCAGCCGAAAGGTTCACGCCCGACGACGACTGGATACTGCCGGCACCCGACAGGCCGAGCGTGCCGGCCGTGATCGTAGTCGCGCCGGTATAAGTGTTGGCTCCGGCAAACGTCAGCCCGCCGGCGCCGGCCTTCGTGAAGTTGCCGGAGCCCCCGATACCGCCAGCGAACGTGGTGCTCGTGCCGTTGCCCGCGGTCAGGCCGTTGGCACCGAGAATGACCTGCGAGCCGGCCGTTCCGGAGAGAGCGCCGATCGTGCGGCTGCCCGAGGCCGCCGAGATGTCGAGGGCCGCGCCGTTGCCGAGCGCCACTGCCCCCTGGCTCGCCAGGGTGCCCGAACCAGACAGGGCAAGCGTGCCGGCCGAGATCGTGGAGCCGCCGGTGTAGCCGTTGGCGTTGGTGAGCGTGAGCGTGGAGGCGCCCTGCTTGATGAGCGATCCGACGCCGTCGATCGTCGCCCCCAACGCGAGGTTGGTCGTGCGGTTCACAACGAGGCTGCCGGCGGTCTCGATGTCGGCGGCCTCGTACGTCGCTCCGTCGAGGAGTCGGGCCACACCGCCCGCGTTGACAACCAGGCCTCCCGTGCCCAACACGCGGCTACTGATGTCCACCGTGCCGCTGGTGCTGATGGAACCGCCGACCGTCCCGGAAAACAAGGCCGCCGCACCGCCATTGACGGTCACCACCGCCGTCTGGGACACGGGGCCCGCAAACGTGGACGAGGCGCCGCTCTCGCCGGCCTTGCCAACCTGCACGTTGGCGCCGCTAACGACGTTGCCTTTGAAGTCGCTGGTTCCGTGAGCGTCCACCAATCCACCGACGCTTCCGTTGAACGTCGCCTGTCCGCCGAGGTCGACGACCACGGACGACGAGGACGAAAGGGTGATGTCGAACGCCGCGGAGCCCGTCGAGGTCACCGCAAAGCTTGCACTCGAGGCGACCGTGCCGCTGATCGTCGAGTTTCCATCGACGACGACCTGCGAACTGCCGCTCGCGATATTCAGGACCGTGCCGCCATCGAGGAAGTAGGTGCCCGTGAAGGGCAGGCCGTTGAAGTCGAGCGTGGCTCCGGTGAACACGGTGGTCGTGCCCGAACCGAGCGAGGCATTGCCGCCGAGCAGGCTCGTCGTGCCGCCCCGCAGCGAGATCAAGCCGGTGTAGGCCTCGTTGTTGCCGAAGATTTCGAGCAACCCGGCGCCGCTCTTCGTGAGCGGCGCGGTGCCCGAGAGCGTGGCGCGGAGAAGGAGATCGGCGCCGGGGGCGATGTCGATGACCGTCGGCGACGAGAGCGTGACGTTGGGACGGAACTCGTTGTTCGTACCGGCGAGCACATCGATTCGCGCCGTGCCGGTGGCGAGGTTCCGCAGGGTCACGGTGCCGGCAGCGTCGGGAAGCGTGCCGCCTTGGCCGGCGAACGTGAGGCTGGAGATCGAGAGCGCGTGCGTGGCGACGTCGAGCGTGGCAGCGCTGCCGGCGCTGCCGATCGTGATCGCGGAGCCGCCTGGAATGGCGTTGTTGAAGCCCAGCCGGAGCGTGCCCGACTGGATGTTCGTGGCACCGGAGTAGGAGTTGGAAGCGGAGAGCGTGAGGAGGCCCGCGCCGGTCTTCGTCAGCCCGCCGGATTGGGTGAGCGTGGACGACACGGTCACGTTGCCGGCCCCACCGAGGGTGAAGAGGCCGCTGCCAGTGATGTTGCCCGTGCCGACCGTGAGCGTCTGGCCGGCGGTCGTCGCATCGAGCCGGCCGCCGCCGGCGTTGACGGTGAACCCGCGGGTGTAGGTGGCGGAGTTGCCGGTGTAGGAGAGCGTGCCTTGATTGGAGGCGTCGCCGAGCACGACCGCGCTCGTGGCATTGCCCAGGTTGCTCGCGCTCGACGCCACGACGATGCTCGACGCGCTGACAGTGCCGGCAGAGATCGTCGTCACGCCGGTGTAGGTGTTGTTGCCGGAAAGCGTGAGCACGCCCGGGCCGGCCATCGTCAGGCCGGCTGCCCCAGAGATGACGTTGCTCGCCGAGATGTTGCCCCCGCCCTGGAACGTCTTGAGGAAGGCACCGCCGAGCGTGTTCGTGAGGTTTAGCTGGGTGTCGGCGTCGGCCGCGATCGTCGCCGCGGCCGTGAACGTGATGGCCCCGCCGAACGTGTTGGTGCCGCTGACATTCCGCAGGGCGCCGCCATTCGAGACGCCCGTGCCCGCAAATGCCGTCAGGCTTTCGGCACCGATCGAGATGTTGCCGGCCAGTTCGAGTGCCGCTCCGGCGGCAACGGTCGTGGCGGCCCCGGTGGTCCCGAGGGCCAAGTCGTTCGCCGCCCGCACGACGCCGGCGTTGATGGTCGTGAGGCCCGCATTCGCATTACCGGTGGAGATCGTCACCCTGCCCGTGCCGTTCTTGGTCATCGAGGCGATGGCACCGACGGAACCGCTGAAGGTGAGATCACCGTTGCCGGTGAGCGTCAGGGCCCGGTTGCCGCCCACGATCGTTCCCGACAGGGTGAGGAGGCCTGCGTCGGAACCGATCGTGAGGACGTTGGAAAGCGTGATCGTGCCGGCGTAGGAGTTGGTGCCACTGACGTTCTTGAGGCCACCGTTCCCGTCGACACCCACGCCACGAACCGACAGCGGCTCGGCACCCACCGCGATGTCACCGCTCAGCCACAAGGAGCCTCCGTCGCTGACGGTCACGCCGCTCGTCGTCCCGCCGAGGGCGCGGGAATTCTGGATGTGAAGCGCACCTGCCGCCGCGACGGTGCTGGCGCCGGAGAACGAATTGGATGCCGTGATCACGGTCGTGCCGCTGGCCGCCTGGGCGATGCCGATCGTGCCGGCGAGCGGCGCGGAGATCGTGCCCGAGGTCGTGGCGTAGTTCGCGGAGCTCGTCAGTGTGCCCGTGCCGACGATGTTGCCGTTCGTCAGCGTGACGGTGCCGAGCGTGTCGTTGAACGTGGCGAGGTCGAGGGTGCCGCCGCCCGAAATCGTGACTGCGCCGCTGAACGCGTCGGCCACGCCGAACCGGAGCGTGCCGCCGGAGATCGTCGTCAGGCCCGTGTAGCCGTTGACCGCGGAGAGCGTGAGCGTGCCGGCGCCGGTCTTCGTGAGGGGCTGAGCCACGGTTGCCGGCGAGAAGGGGTCGGCGAGCACGATGTCGCCGTTGCCGCCGAGCGTCAGGCCGAAGTTGCCGGTGATAGTGCCGGTCGAGTCGATCGTGAGCGTGCCCGAGTCGGAATTGATTTGGGACGCGGCGGCAAGCGTGATGACGCCGCCATAGGAGTTGTTGCCGCTCACGTTGCGAAGCGCGCCGCCGCTCGCGATGCCGGTGCCGTTGAGCGACAGCGGCTCGCCGATGATCGCGACGCCACCCTGGAGTTCGAGGGCGCCGCCGCTCGCCACCGTGACCCCCGCGGCGGTCGTGCCCAGGGCGGCGGAGTTCTGCACGTTGATGGCACCCGCGGTGATCGTCGTCGTGCCGGTGTAGCTGTTGGCGGTGGAGAGCGTGAGCGTGCCCGAGCCGTCCTTCGTGAGGCCGGCCGTCTGCTGAAGGGCCGAGGCGACAAAGACGTTACCGGCGCCTCCCACGGTGAACGTGCCCGAGCCGGTGACGTTCGCGGTGTCGATCGTGAGCGTCTGGCCGGCGGTGGTGACATCGAGCCGGCCGCCACCGGCACCGATCACGAGGCCGCGGGTGAAGGTGGCGGAGTTGCCGGTGTAGGAGAGAGCGCCCGACGTCGCGCTGCCCAGCGTCACGACGCTCGACGCATTGCCGAAGCCGCTGGCCCCGCCCGCCACGACGACGCTGCCCGTGGAGACCGTGCCGGAGAGGATCGCGGTGGTGCCCGTGTAGGTGCTCGCGGTGCCGAGCGTCAGGTTGCCCGTGCCCGCCTTCGTGAGGCTGCCGCCGCCGCCGAGGACGCCGGTAAACGACGTCGCGGCGTTGTTGCCGCCGACGGTGAGGGCGACGGCGCCGCCGCTGGTATTCGAAAGCGTGATGCCGCTGCTGCCGGCGAGGCCGCCGATGTTCGCGGCCGAAAGGCCGCCGAACGAGACCGTGGTGGCCGCGGCCGCGTCGAGCGTGCTGTTCACGAGCGCCGCTCCGTTGCCGAGCACGAGCGCGCCGGCGGAGAGCGTGGTCGTGCCGGAAAAACTGTTCGCTGCCGAGAGCGTGAGCGTGCCGGCCCCGTCCTTCGTGAGCGTACCCGTGCCGATGCCGATCGTGTTGCTCACGGTGATGTCGCCGGCCCCGCCGAAGGTGAGGCCGAATACGCCACCAATCGTGCCGGAGAGGGTGAGCAGGCCGGCGTCGGAGTTGATTCGAGTCGCGGCCGTCTGAGTGATCGCGCCGCCGTAGCTGTTCGTGCCGCTAAGATTCCGCAGGGCGCCGCCGGTCGAGATGCCCGTGCCGGCGACCGAAAGGGTCTCGGCCCCTACGGCGATACCGCCCTCCAGTTCGAGCGCACCGCCACTCGCCACCGTGGTGCCCGCGCCGGTCGTACCGAGGGCGGAGCCGTTGCGGATGGTGAGCCTTCCGCGGGTCACCGTCATCGCGCCGGAAAACGTGTTGGATGCCGAGAAGATCACCTGGCCCGTGTATGTGGCACCGGCGGCACCGACGTTGAACGCACCGATCCCGCTGATGGTGCCGCCGATGAGCGTCGAGCCGCCGCCGATGGAACTGACGGCTTCCACGGCTCCGACGGAGATGTTGAGGTTCAGGGTCTGCAGCCCCGACACGTCGTCGTTGACGATCCGCTCTTCCAGCAGGATCGACGAGCCGGTCAGGACGAAGTCCCCGGCGCCGTTGCTGAAGAAGATCCGGCGGAAGGCCGTGCCCGCGGCGAAGTTGTTGAACGGGTCGAGTTTCGTCGTCCCGGCGAAGGTGAGGTCGTCACCGGCGGCCGGGGCGGTGTTGGGGTTCCAATTCGCCGCTTCAGTCCAGTTGTTCGTCGTGCCGCCGCCGTCCCACACCTGGGCATGCACCTCGCCCGCACCCGCGATTGCGAGCAACGTCACCAGGCACCGCATTGCCCACCGCGTGGCTGCGGCGATCCGCTGCCGCGGTCCAGAAAGCCGATCCTTGCCATCACAAACGACCCAGAAATCCGCCATCGAAAAATCCTTTGTTCCGAAACTCATCTACATGCCAGCGTGTCACGAACCGCAGTCGGAATCGAGTACCGGCGGCTCGCGCGGGCCGCCTCCCTGTCTCGCATGTCCATCGCGTCAACAGGACTCCACCAATCGTCTGTGAGCGTTTGATAAGCCGGCCACTTGGCCGGCGGCACATCCAGCCCGGCACCGAAGTGCGGGCCGATGATCCGGGTGCCCACGATCTGCAGGATCATCACCGCCGCTCCGGCGATGATGAGGGCGCACCGCAGCCGGAGTCGGTCCAGCGGACCGCCGGCCCCATGGGCACTCGCCGCATCAGGATGTAACAGGTGCGCAGTCATTGGGTTTCAATGGATGCGTGCAGAGGTGCAGAGCAAGGTGGGAGTCAGGCGCGATCGGCTGAGCCTGGCAATCCGGTCACCGGCACCGGTCATGCGTTCCGCAGACAATCACACTCCAACCAGGTAACCGAGGCAACCTTGAATTGACGGAGGCTAACCAATCGGTCCGGAAGCCGCAACCAACGGGCTCCAGAACTAACGAGATTTTCACAGCCAAATCAGCGCACAACTGAGCCCAATAAACAGACTCAGCACAGCCTTACTGTGGTCACCAAACAATGACCGTGTATTTTTAAAAAACCCTCTCTGCAATTCTTGCGCCACAAAACCAAGCGGCCTCTATTTTGTCCGATTTTGCTTTTAAATCACCAAAAACACAGGCACTTACTGCCGTCGAACCGGGTTGATTTTCCCAACCCAAACTGGTGTGATACCGAGGCATCAAAGCCCACTTCCCCGCCCAAAAACCAAAAAGCGACGCCATCGCAACGCGAGGCAACGCGCGGCGGTTTCCGAATCGGATTCCCTCCCATGAGTTCCCCTCAGGATCAGGTCGATCGGGTCTGCGCCAGCCGCACGTTCCGCCCCTCGCCAAAGATCATCGCCCTCCTGAAGTTTCTGGCCGCTCATACCTTGGCCGGCAACGAGCCGCCGCCCACGCAGCGGCTGATCGCGGCCAACGTGCTCGCGCTGCCCGATCCCGAGAGCCCCTCCGCCGGGGCCGCCGTGCGCATGCAGGCCGGCCGGCTGCGAAAACTGCTCGATCGCTACTACGCCGAGGAAGGCGCCGCCGACCGGCTCGTCATCGAGCTGCCACTCCGCGAGTATCGCCTGCGGTTTCTGCGCGATGGGCAGCCGATCACTCCACGCGAATCGCCGCGAGACGAGGCGCCGGTGCTCGCGGTCTGCAGCACACGGCTGCTCATGCCGGAACCGATGCCCGCAGGCCTGGCGGAATCCTTCACCCGCAACGTGCTCGCTGAACTGGGTGGCCATGCCCTCGTCACCGCCATCGGACCGATCGGGCCGCAGACCCGCGGCGACGGCAGTGCGATCGCAATTGATCCCCGCCTCCAGCGACCGGCGACGTTCGTGCTCGACACCGCCGTGCAGGCTGCCGGCGACGATGTGCGGGTGCTCGCCAATCTGTGCGTGGGCCAGCCGCAGCGGCAGATCTGGTCGCAGGCCTACGAGTTTGCCGGCGGCGGGAACGTCGCCGGCAAGTCGATGGCCACCACCGCCCGCAAGCTGGCGGCCGAAGTGGCCGATGAATGCGGCGTGATCGTGCGGGAGATCCTGCGAACGACCGCCGGCAAGCCGATCGAGGAGCACTCGGGCGTGGAGGCGATAACGTCGCTGTGGCGCTACTGGATCACCGGCTCGCAGGACGACCTCGTCTTCGCCCGCCGCGCGCTCGATCACGCCGTCGCCAGCGCCCCAGGCTCGCCGCTGGTGCTCGCCTTCTGGTCAGCTGCGGCCTGCCAGGAATACACCTCGAGCCTCGATCCCCGGGCGCGGCTGCCCGCCGAGGCGGTGGCACGGGCGGAGGCGGCCCGCCGCGGGGCGCTGGGGCATCCGTGGATCGAACTGGTCCGCGGCTACGCAATGTGGCTCGCCCGCCACCCGGGCGGCCTCGCCGCCGTCATCGACCAGCTCGACGCGGCCGCGGGCTCGCCCACGTTCCGCGGCATGCTGGGCTCACTGCGGATCGCGACCAAGATCGATCCCGAACGCGGCCGGGAAGTGCTCGGTGCCGCGATCGCCGACAGCCCCAGGCCGCTGCTCTGGTTTCACCTCTGCGCGGCGCTCCACGACCTGCAGCGCGGCGACCTCGACGCCGCCGAACGATCCCTCGCCCGGATCGACGCTCCATCGCGGCCCGAGCCGGTGGTCATCAAGGCCTGCGTCGCCGCCGCCAGCGGCGACCTCGACGCGGCCCGCCGCATCCTCGATGCCGTGGTCGAGGCGTTGCCGGAGTTTCCCGTCGTGGGAGAGGTGATCCTCCGCCGCTGGCTCCACGACAGCCACGTCGACGCCATCGCCGCCGTGCTCGAGCCGCTCGGCATCGACTGGTTCCACGCCCCGTGGGTCGGCATCGTCCGCGGCTGACGTCCGGCGCGCTCACTTGCTTGTGAGCGTGCGCTGACTGCACGCCGGGCACGCTCACTTGCTCGTGAGCGTTCCCTTGGTGCTCGGGATGCCGGGCTGGCGGGGGTCGGGCTCGACGGCGACGCGCAGGGCGCGGGCCGCGGCCTTGAAGACCGCCTCGGCGATGTGATGGCCGTTGCGGCCATGGTGCAGCACGGCGTGGAAGTTCATGCCCGCCGTGGCGGCCACACTCTCCCAAAAGACCTCCACGAGCTGGGCGTCGAACGCGCCGATCGTCGGCACCGGAAAGTCCACGGCGAACACGCACGCGGCGCGGCCGCCGAGGTCGACGGCCACGGTCGCCAACGCCTCGTCCATGGGGATGATCGCGTGGCCGTAGCGGCGGATGCCGCGCCGGTCGCCGAGGCACTCGACCAGCGCGGTGCCCAGGGCCCGGCCCACGTCCTCCACCGTGTGGTGACCATCCACGTGCAGATCGCCCGTGCAGGCCACCTTCAGGTCGCAGAGCGAGTGCCCGGCGAGCAGCGTGAGCATGTGGTCGAAGAAGCCGAGCCCGGTGCGAATCTCGGCGGCGCCGACGCCGTCGAGGTCGAGCGTGAGGCGGATGTCGGTTTCGGCGGTCTTGCGGGAGACGCTGGCGGCGCGGGGCATGGGATGGACCGGCGGGAACGAGGAATGGGATCTAGTCAGAGGGAACGCATGCGGGCGAGGAAGGCGTCGATCTCCGCGTCGGTGCCGACCGACACGCGGAGGCCGTCGCCCCAGCCGGCGTAGTGCATATAGCGGATGAGGATGCCCGCGGCCTTGAGGGCCTCGTAGACGGGCCGGTGCGGCCGCTCGGGGTGCGTGCACCACACGAAGTTCGCCTGGCTCTCCAGGGCGTCGTATCCGAGCCGCCGCAACTCGTCGGTCAGCCGCCGGCGGGTGGCGAGGATCCTCGCCCGATTCTCCGCCAGCCAGGCCTGATCGTCGATGGCCGCGGTGGCCGCGGCGATCGACAGGGCGTCGCAGTTGTAGGAGTCCTTGACCTTGAGCAGCTGCTCGATCACCGCCGGCTGGGCGACGGCGAACCCGAACCGCAGGCCGGCCAGCGCGTAGGACTTGCTGAACGACCGCGTGACGATCACCCGCTCGTTGTCGCGGACGAGATCGAGACAGTTCGTGTCGGCGAAATCGCCGTAGGCCTCGTCCACGACCAGGGCGCAGGGCAGCCGAGCGGCGAGATCACGGACGCGATCCGGTGCCAGCAGGGTGCCCGACGGGCTGTTGGGATTGGCGATGATCGCCAGCCGGATGTCGGCGGCGGCCGCGGCGAAGCCGTCGTCGAGCGACCAGTCACGGGCGTAGTGAAACTCGTCGCATCCCGCCCCCTGAAGGCCGGCGAGCGTGCGGTAGAGAATGTAGCTCGGGTAGGGCATCCGCAGCCGCTCCCCCGCCCCGACGAATGTGCGGACGAGGATCGTGAGCAGGTCGTCGCTGCCGTTGCCACAGATGATCCAGTCGGGATCGACGCCGAGCACGTCCCCGGCCCGCCTGCGAAACGCCGTGGCCACCGGATCGGGATACTTGGCGAGCGTGCGGCCCGCCGCGGCCGCGGCGACGGCCCGCGCCACGGCGGGGGACGGCGGGTAGGGATTCTCGTTGGTGTTGAGTTTGATCCAGTCGCCCCCCTGCGGCTGCTCGCCGGGAACGTATCCCGCCAGGGCCGCGATGTCGGGGCGGACGAGGCTGGCGGTGGTGATGGTGGCGCGGGTGTGGTTCATGATTCGGGCGGCGGGCATGACGAAGTGGGGGCCGTTGTCAGCCCAAGCCGGCTTGGGGGCGGCAAAAGTCTCCTCGCTGCGGCCGCGGCGGCCGCACGCTCGTCGAGCGTTCGCCGACCCCCGCGCCTCCCGCACTGGGGTGACGTTCCAAAACGCTCCCGCTCGGAGTCGGCAGAAGAGTCTACCTCACGCGGCACCGCTCGCGTCGGTGCGATGCCATGCAGGCCCCGCACGACCGTTACAACCGGGCCTCGACGCTCCGCCGGTGGGCCGTGAGCCCTTCGGTGTCGGCGAGGATGCGGATGTCGTCGGCGATCGCAGCCAGGTCGGACTGGGCGAGATGGATCACGCTGCCGCCGCGGAGGAACTCGTTGGCCGACAGGCCGGCGGCGAACCGCGCCGTGCCACCGGTCGGCAGCACGTGCGACGGCCCGGCCGCGTAGTCGCCGGCCGCCACCGGGCTCCACGGCCCGAGAAACGCCGCGCCGGCGTGGCGAATGGAGGCCAGCGTGGCCTCGGGGTCGCGGGTGTCGATCGACAGGTGCTCGGCCGCGAGCTCGTCGGCGAGCGCGGCTGATTCCGCATCGCTCGTCGTGACCACGATGCCGCCGAACCGGGCGAGGCTGTCGCGGGTCAGGTCGCCGCGCTCGAGGTCGGCCACCCGCCGCTCCAGGGCCGCGGCCACGGCGTCGGCGAGCGGCCGGCTGGCCGTGAGGAGGATCGCCGAGCCGGGGGAATGCTCCGCCTGGGCGAGCATGTCGGCGGCGATGCATTCGGGATTCCCGGCGTCGTCGGCCACGATCACGATCTCGCTCGGGCCCGCGATCGCGTCGATCGACACGTCGCCGTACACATGCTCCTTGGCCAGGGCGACGAACAGGTTGCCGGGGCCGACGATCTTGTCCACCCGCGGCAGGCCCGCGACGCCATACGCCATCGCCGCCACCGCCTGGGCCCCGCCCGCCCGCACGACGGTGCTCACTCCCAGTTCGTGGCAGGTCGCGAGCACGTACGGATTCTCTGCTCCGTATTTCGTCGGCGGCGCCACGACGACGATCTCGGGCACACCCGCCACGCGGGCCGGCACGACCGTCATGAGCAGGGTCGAGGGATAAGCGGCTGCCCCGCCCGGCACGCACACGCCCACGCGGTCGAGCGGCAGGTAGCGCTGCCGCAGGCTCCCTCCGCCCGCGAGCGGCACGCTCACGTCGCGGGAGAGCAAGGCCCGCTGAAACCGCTCCACGCGTTCCGCGATCCGCCGCACGGCGTCGAGAAAGCCGCGGTCGACCGCCGCATGGGCGGCCGCCAGGGACGCCGGTGGCACGAACAGGGTCTCACGGGTCACGGCGGCGCCGTCGATCCGCCGCGTGTAGTCGAGCAGGGCGTCGATCCCCTGCGTGCGGACATCCGCGCAGATCCGCTCCACGACCTGGCGGGGCGAGAGCGGCTCGCCGAACACGTCGATCGTCCGCTGCCGGCCGGCGGGACTGACGACGTCTCCCTGCGACACGAGCTTGCCGCGGAGCGCCTCGAGCCGCGCACGGCCGTCCGCAGCGGCGAGATCGATGCGTTCACAGAGCGGCGGCGGGGCGGCGGTCATCGCCCCAAGGATACCGCGGCGGCGCCCGCTGACGAGCCGCACCAGGCAACACCTGCCGAGAAGGGAACGAAATGGGCCAACCGGCAGGGCGGCGACAGGGTCGGCGCGAGGATCACGAGCGTGTCAGCGAGTGAACTCATGCCGCCCGGGAGCGGGCACACCGTCGAGGGCCAGCGCACCGAGGCGGCCGTCGAACCGCTGCGACCAGCGGTCGGCGAGCGTCGCCACGACGCGGCCGGCACCATCGTCGCCCTCGGCATGGGCAGCGATCTCCCGCAGGATCGCGGCGCCACGCACCGCGAACGGTGGCGGCCCGCCGGCCGGACGATCGCCGAAGACAGGATCGGCCGCGACGGCCTGGAGGCCGGCCGCCGGCGGGGCCGGCACGGCCGCGAGGCGACCGTCGATGGCCACGGCGCGGCCGATCGCCGCGTCGGCCTGATCCTGGCGGTTGAGCGCCACGAGCACAAGCGACTGCCGCAACTGGATGTCGGGCTGGTCCTGCGCGATGGCTGCGGCCCGGCGATACGCATCGAGCGCGGCCGTGAGCCGCACCGGGTCGCCCTGCGCCCCCCGCATATGCCGGTCGCCCACGGCCACGAGCCGCGCCGCGCGGAGCCGCGCGGCGCCCGTGCTCGCGCGAACCAACGCGGGCCGACCAGCCGGCTGCGGCGCGGCGGCGATCACCGGCCGCGACGCTGACGGCGATCGCGCGACGAGCGCCCCGGCGTTCGCGTTGGCCGTCGCCGCGCCGAGGCCGAGAAACGGGAACACACCGGCCGGCCCGAATTGCGGCGCGAATCCCGATGGCAGCACCGTGCCGTAGGGATAGCCGTACCAGCCGTATCCACCAGGCACCCATGTGGCCGGATAGCCCCAGCAGCCGCCATAGAACGGATAGGGCACGAGCGATCCGGAGAAGAACGTCGCGCCGCCGCCGGCAGGCACGAAAAGAGAGACGGCGTCAGCGCAGCCCCACGTCGTCGCGCCATACCAGGGCGCGCATCCCCAGCCCCAGCGTGGGCCGCACCAGTTCCAACGCGGCGCGCACCAGCCGCCCCACCGCGGACCACACCAGCCACCCCAGCCCCAGCGGGTCACCGCGGTGCTGTAGCCGGCGGCGTAGCCGACGTTCCCGTAGGCGAAGGTCGGCGCGACGTATGGGCCCCGACACCAGAATCGGCCGGCCCGGGCCTCGGCCGAGAAGCCGGCGGCCAGCAGGGCCACGACGAACGCGACGGCAAACCGGAAACTTCTCATCGAGGAAGGTCTCCAGGGCACTCGATCCGCGACGCCGTGCATTGTATGGGATCGGGTCGCCGGCCAGCCACTTTTTGGCGCCCTGTGCCGTCATTCGGCATGGATGGCGGGGTGGTTTTCATACCCGGAGTCCCCGGGTTTCCACCCGGGGCTTCTTGGACGGGTGATGAGACCGATTCCCAAGTCACAGGATCTGCAAAACAACGTTTGCAACCGGATTCCTGCAGCGGCGACGCTCTGTCGAGCCACTCGGCGCACCATCAAAAGCCGCCAGCACCGCTGTCACGGGCGGCGACCGGTGGTACGCTCCGCGTCACGGACTCGCGTTTTCGGGAATCTGTTGATGGCCCGCACAACTGGCGTGCAACTCGGAGTCAGCCTCGGCCTGCCGCGGCCGCTTGCGGTCCGGCTCGCGAATCTGCGCACGCCTGAGCGGATCCAGGACTTCGTCAATGCGATCCCCTGGAACCACGAGCACGACGGCCCCACGGCCCGCTCCGTCGTGGAGACGCTGCGGGCCGGGAACGCCCATTGCGTCGAGGCGGCGTTCGTCGCTGCTTGTGGGCTCTGGCTCGCCGGGCAGCCGCCGCTGCTCATGGACCTGGGAGCGGCCCGGGGCGACGTGGATCATGTCGTCGCCCTGTTCCGCCGCGACGGCTGCTGGGGCGCGATCTCGAAGAGCAACAGCCCGTTCCTCCGTCACCGCGACCCGATTTATCGCACGTTGCGGGAGTTGGCGATTTCCTTCTTCCCGCAATACGTGAAGCGACGCCGCAAGACGCTCCGCAGCTACTCCGTCGCCGTCGACCTTCGGCGCTACGATCCGTCGCTCTGGGTGACGCATCCGGGGTTTTGCCATCAGGTTGTCGATGCCCTGACCGGCTCCCGCCACTTCCCGATCCTGCCGCCGGGAGCGTCACACCGCCTGCGGCCGATCGACGAGATCGAGGCCCGCAGCAACCTGCTCAAGGATTATCCCTGACGGCGGCTCGCCATCGTGGCGAGCAGGATCAACCCTGCTCCGCCTGGCCCAGGAGCTTTCGCACCGCCGTGAACGCCACCTCGCCGAACTGCCGCGGCGGGATGCTCCAGAGGCGGGGATTGGGGGTCTCGACGGCGACCGCGGCCGCGTAGCCGATCTCCCGCAGCCGGCGAATCAGGTCGTCGCAGGGAGAACTGCCCTCGCCCGGCAGGATCCGGTCGGCGTCGGCGGCCATCTCGCGGGGCACATCGGCGATGTCCGACAACTGCACGTGGGCGAGGTTGTCCCGCGACAGCAGCCCAAGGTCGAGCGGCTTGCTCGGGCCCACGGTCCAGTGGAACCAGTCGAGGCACACGCCCAGGGCCGGTGAGCCGACATCCTCGACCACCGCCACCGCCGACTGCAGATTGTTGGGGAAGCTCGCCCGGGCGTCGAACTCAAGCGCCAACCGGATGCCGACGTCGGCCGCCCGCTTCGCCGCCTCGACGAGACTGGCGGAAAGTCGCCCGAGATCCTCGGCCGACAAGGGGCCGAAGGCGTCGCCAGCGACCACGAGCACCGGGATGCCGAGATCGCGACACAGCGCGAGCCGGGCTTCGAAGTGCCTCCAGTGCTCCCGGCGGGCGTCGCCCTGGCTCGTGAGCAGGCCCCCCTGAAAGGATGCGGCCACCGCCGTGATGCCGTGGGCGGCGAGCCGATCCGCGAGGGCCGCGACGCCCTGCTCCGCCACGAATGCGTCGGCATGGCCGAGCCACAGGTCGATCGCGTCCACGTGGCCCGCGGCGTAGTCCTCCAGGATCGTCGCCACAGGCGACTGCAGGCTCGAGACGGTGGCCAGCGCGGGCTTCATGACAGCTTGTCGCGGAGCAGGTCCACGACCTCGTCGATCGCCACCCGCTGCTGCACGAGCGAATCGCGGTCGCGGAGCGTCACCGTCCGGTCGGCGAGTGACTGGCCGTCGACCGTCAGGCACCAGGGCGTGCCCGCCTCGTCCTGCCGGGCGTAGCGCCGGCCCACGGAGCCCTTCTCGTCGTACTGGCAGGCCATGTGCGGCTTGAGGGCCCGGTAGAGATCGATCGCCACCTCTTGCATCCCGTCCTTCTTCACCAGCGGCAGGATCGCCGCCTTAATGGGCGCGAGCCGCGGATGGAGCTTGAGCACGGTGCGGCTCCGCGGCTTGCCGTCCTCGTCGGGCACCTCGTCCTCGTGGTAGGCGTCGCAGAGGAAGGCGAGCGTGGCCCGGTCCGCGCCGGCCGACGGCTCGATCACGTGCGGCACGAACCGCTCCCGCGTGATGTCGTCGAAGTAGGAGAGATCCTTGCCGCTCCCCTTGTGCCGCGGCTTGCCGTCCGGCCCGGTCTCCACGACCAGTTCGCCGTCCTTGCGGACCAGCTTGCCCTCCATGTGGCTGCGGAGGTCGAAGTCGCCGCGATGGGCGATGCCCTCGAGCTCGCCGAACTCGCCGGCGGCGAGAAACGGGAACGCATACTCGATGTCGGCCGTGCCCACGGAGTAGTGCGAGAGCTCGTCGGCGGCGTGCTCGCGCAGCTGGAGCCTGCCCGCCGTGAGGCCGAGGTCGAGGTACCACTTCCAGCGTCGATCCCGCCAATAGCGATACCAGGCCGCCGAGTCGGCCGGCTTGCAGAAGAACTCGATCTCCATCTGCTCGAACTCCCGCGAGCGGAACGTGAAGTTTCGCGGCGTGATCTCGTTGCGGAAGCTCTTGCCCACCTGGGCGATCCCGAACGGCACGCGGACCCGCGACGTGTCGAGCACGTTCTTGAAGTTCACGAAAATCCCCTGGGCCGTCTCGGGCCGGAGGAAGGCGCGATCGTCGTCGTCGCCGGCCAGGGCCCCGATCCGCGTCTCGAACATGAGGTTGAACTCACGGGGCGCGGTGAGCGAGCCGGGGGCGGTGGCGTCGGGGCCGAGCGTGTCGGCCAGGGTGGCGGAACCGGCCGCGATCGCCTGCTGAAGCGACTCCAGGCCCCCGCCCCACTCGATCTCGTCCACCTGCTTGGCCCGCAGCCCGAAGAACTTCTGGGCCCGGGCCACGGTCTCGGGGGCCGCCTCGTCCCCCGAGGCGTCGGTGGTCACGAACACCTTCTTGCCGCGGTGGGCCGCCCAGCGGCCGTGGAGATGGTCGTAGCGGTAGCGGCGCTTCGACTCCCGGCAGTCGATCATCCAGTCGTGAAACAGGTCGAAGTGGCCCGAGCACTTCCAGACCTGCGGATGCATGATGATCGTGCAGTCGAGGCCGGTCATCTCGTAGGGTGACGGAGCGCCGGTGAGCGTGGCCAGTTCATCGTGGCCGGCGACCATGTCATGCCACCAGGCGTCCTTGAGGTTGCGCTTCAGGGCCACGCCGAGGGGACCGTAGTCCCAGAAGCCGTTCAAGCCGCCGTAGATCTCGCTCGACTGGAAGATGAAGCCGCGGCGCTTGGCGAGGGACACGATCCGGTCCATCCGCGACTGATCGTTCTGGTTCTGCATGATGACTCTCGAAAAGGTGCCAGCCACCACATCTGGCGAATCTGGGGCGGCCGGTACCTTACCGAGATTCGGCGTCCGGCACCATTTCAGTCAGCCAGCCGCTGGCCGCGTCGAGGCGGGGGACGACCGCGAGCGCATCCAGCGTCGCGCAGAGAGGCAGATCGGCTTCCATGCCTAGGGCGACGAGGTTCGCCCCGCCCGGCGCCCGGTGGAACTCGGCCGCGAGCGCGGCCCGGGGATCGGCCGCGGCGGCCACGCCGCGAAACGCCTCCAGCGCGGCACGGGCGGAGGCGTCGAGCTCGTCGGCCGGGGCGTCGCGGAGCGCCGCGTCGAGGATCGCCCCGGCGGCCAGCACGTCCTCGGCCGTCACCATGCCGTCGGTGCCGGCGCAGACGAGGTGCACGTTGCCGCAGTCCGCTGCCATCGCGAGCTGCCGCACGGCGGCGGCCACGGCCGACCGGTTCACGATTGCCCCCACCACGATCTCCCGCGCGGCACGGCAAGCCTCCAGCGCCGCCGTTCCGTTGGTCGTCGTGATCACGAGCGAACGGCCGGCGACGCGGTCGCGGGCATACTCGGCCGGCGAGTTGCCCAGATCGAAGCCGTCGATCCGCACGCCCCCGCGCTCGCCGCCGAGGATGGCCCCAGGTCCGAGGGCCTCGGCAGAGGCCCGTGCCGCCGCGACATCGGCCATGGGCCGCACCCGCAACGCCCCGTTGGCGAGGGCCGTGATGATCGTCGTCGAGGCCCGGAGGACGTCGATCACCACCGCGATCCCTCCCGCGACCGCCCCCTCCGGCATACGATGGAAGAGTTCGTGACAATGCCACCGCATGGCCGAAGTCCGGGAGTGACCGCGTGATCGCCGAATCGACCGCCACCATAGGCCAGCCGGCTGCCGCACACAATGCGGTCGACAAGAGCGGGACGAAGGTCCGCGGCATGTTCGCCGAGATCGCGCCGCGCTACGACCTCGTCAACCGCATGCTCTCAGGCGGGATCGACGTCTGGTGGCGGCACGTCACCGTCCGTCGGGCCCCGCCGCCGCCGGCCGGGGCGATGCTCGACGTCTGCACCGGCACCGGCGACCTGGCGCTCGCCTACGCCCGAGCGGCCGCCCCCGGCGTGCGGATCGTGGCCAGCGACTTCTGTCGGCCGATGCTCGACCGCGGCGTCGAGAAGGCCCGCGCCGCCGGCAAGAGCGTGGAGTGGATCGAGGCCGACGCCCAGGATCTCCCCTTCCCCGCCGCGACGTTCGACCTCGTGACGGTGGCCTTCGGCCTGCGGAACATCGCCGACACCGCCCGAGGGCTCGCCGAAATGGGCCGCGTGCTCAAGCCGGGCGGCCGGCTCGCGATCCTCGAGTTCTCCCTGCCGCGAAACGCCCTCGTCCGCGGCGGCTACCTCTGGTATTTCCGCCGCGTGCTTCCCTTCCTGGGCAACGCCGTGGCCCGCAATCGCTCCGACGCCTACACCTACCTCAACAAGAGCGTCGAGGAGTTTCCCAGCGGCGAACGGCTCGCGGCGTTGGTCCGGGCCGCCGGCTTCGAAGCGGTCGAAATGATCCCGCTCACGTTCGGCATCGCCACGCTCACGCTGGCGACCCGCGTCTCGGGGAAGGCGGGCTGACGTGGCCGACCTCCCCATCGTCGTCGCGATCACGGGAGCCTCCGGCGCCCCGTATGGGGTGCGGCTCGTCGAGGTGCTGCTCGCCGCGGGCTGCGACATCCACCTCACGATCAGCCCCTCCGGGCAGGCCGTGTTCGCGACTGAGACCGACCGTCGCATCGATCTCGACCGGTTCGATCTCTCCGCTCTCCTCGGCAAGGCACCGCCAGCCGCCGGCCGCTGCACCTACCACCACTACAAGAATCTGATGGCGCCCATCGCCAGCGGCTCGTTCCTGACCGCCGCGATGGCCATCTGCCCCTGCAGCGGCAGCACGCTGGCGGCCGTGGCCCACTCGATGGGCGAGAACCTCGTGCACCGGGCCGCCGAGGTGCATCTCAAGGAGCGGCGCAAGCTCGTCGTCGTGCCCCGTGAGACGCCGCTCTCGCTGCCGCAACTCAAGAACATGCAGGCCATCCACGAGGCCGGCGCAGTCGTGCTCCCGGCCGCGCCGGGCTTCTACCACGGGGCCGAGACCGTCAGCCAGCTCGTGGACTTCGTCGTGGCCCGGATCTGCGACCAGCTCGGCGTCGCCAACACGCTCATCCGCCGCTGGGGAGGCGACGCCTGATGGCCACCGCCGCAACGAGCGACTGCGGGACGACGCGCCGGGCCCCGTCCCGCCTGCGCACCTACCTGGAGCTCGTCCGCTTCAGCCACACGGTCTTCGCCCTGCCGTTCGCCGCCACCGCCGCCCTGCTCGCCGCCCAACGCGGGATCGACCCGGGGCTCACCGGCGGGCCTGGCGGCTGGCTGCGGCCGGCGGCGGGCATCCTCCTCTGCATGGTCGCCGCCCGGACGGCGGCCATGGCCTTCAACCGGCTCGTCGATCGCGCCATCGACGCCGCCAATCCACGAACGGCCACCCGGCACCTGCCGCGAGGCGACCTGGGCGCCGGCGAAGTCCTCGCCCTCGTCGTCGCCGCCTCGACCGCGTTCGTGGCGGCGACGCTCCTCTTCCTCCCCAACTGGCTGCCGCTTGTGCTCTCAATCCCGGTGCTCGCCTGGCTGCTTGGCTACAGCTACGCCAAGCGGTTCACGGCTCTGGCCCACCTCTGGCTCGGGGCCGCACTCGGGTTCGCTCCGGTCGCGGCCTGGATCGCGCTCCGCGGACAGACGGTGCTCGCAGCGCCCGCCGATCTGCTGCCGGCAGCCCTCCTCGGCGGCGCCGTCACGCTCTGGGTGGCCGGGTTCGACATCATCTACGCCTGTCAGGATGCCGCCTTCGACGCCGCCCACGGCCTGCGGAGCATTCCCGCCCGCCTCGGCGTGCCGCGGGCCCTTGGCCTGGCGAAGTGGCTGCATGCCGCGACGCTCGTCGTGCTCGCGGCCCTGCCGGCGGTCGTGCCGGAACTCGGCGGGATCTATTGGCTTGCCTGGGCCGCGATCGCGGGGCTGCTCGTCTGGGAGCATGCCCTGGTACGGCCCGACGATCTCTCCCGGGTCAATCAGGCGTTCTTCACCGCCAACGCCGCCATCGGCCTGGTGCTGCTCGTGGCGATCGCCGCCGACCTCTGGTTTTGACGCAGGTCGGCGGCGTGACGCCGGCCCTCAGGCAGCCCGACGCCGACGCCGCAGGCACCGCCAGGCAAGCCCGCCGGCACCGACGCAGGCCAGGGCGATCGACGAGGGCTCCGGCACGGCCGCCACGGCGGAGCCGCCCAGGTCGCGGAAGCCCTTGCCCCCGAAGGGCGTGGTGGATAAATCCGGAATCAGCGTCCGTGCGCCATTGATCGTGCTCACCTCATACCACGCACCATCCTCGTAGCTGTGGCCATAAAGGAGGCTGTAGTCCGTATTGAACGCGAGCTGCAGGCCGAGCGTGTTCGACAGACCGAGTCCGGGAGCCAATTCCGTAAAGGTGTTGGTGGGATCACCGTTGAGATTGAGCGAATAGAAGCGTCCGCGGGTCGTCGAGGCGTAGAGGATGCCCGTGTTCGCGTTGATGGCGATGTCGCCGAACGTGTTCGTGTTGAGGCCGGTGGCGCCGGGATCCACTGCGTTGGGCAGGTCCATGCCGGCGATGTTGTAGGTCTGGCTTCCCACGATCGAGGGAATGGCGTTCACGCCCGTCCCGCTGTAGGAAAGGCTGATCTTGTTGAGCACGTTGGAATTGAAGTCGAAGAACCAGTAGGCGTTGCTGTAAAACGCCGCGTTGTTGGCGTTGTTGTTCACGATCGGCAGGCTGCCCACGTCACCCACCGTGGTGCCGCTCGCCGACGACCAGTACTTCAGCCGCAGATCCTGGCCGATGTAGAACAGGTCCTCACGCGCCGTGTCGTAGGCCAGCGAGTTCGAGGTGCCCGAGGCCTGCGGGAGGACCAGAGTCGAGGTCTTGGCGATCGGGTCGACTTCCCAAATGTCGTTGTTGTTGTCGATGCCGTAGATGAAGGCGGGGGGCAGCGGATCAGCCCAGGCCGTCGCGGCCGTGGTCGCGATGACCGCGGCGACGGCCGCCATTCCCAAAAGACGGCGTGCAAGGGCGAAGGCGAGTTGCGGCTGCGAGCGGACCATGGCGAACATCCTCTGGGGTTCCTGGTTTCCGGCGGTCACGACCGGAGCAGAAACTCACCACGTGCGAAGCACGCAGAGGGGAGAGATCAAGGAACTGCGGCAAGAACCGCCGAACGAGACACGCTACTTCCCATGCATGCGACGGGGACGGCCAGAACACGGCCCATCTCCCGTAACGTCATTCGCACGCGGTCAGTAGCTGCTCCTTGAAAGTGGACCGAGTTTTTTCCCGGACCTTTTTCGGAGCGTAACCGGTACGCGGCCGCCCGTCAACTGCCAGGTTGCGCCAGCCCGGCCGCCTGGCTGGAGCGGGCGACACCCGGCCAACGCTCACCCGGCCCATGCGCGGGGATTCGTGACGACATCCCCCCGAGTTGCGGCCGCAAGACAGGCTTCCAGGGCATCAGCCATCGCCCGCCAGCGGTCGCGGGTGCCCGAAGCGAAGGCCGCCGACGCCAGGGTCATCCCTTCCGGCCGCCGCAGCCGAGCGGTGAGGTCGGTGATGCTCGCTTCGATGGGCCAGCCGTGCTCGGCGGCCAGGTCCCGGGCCTTCGTGCAGACCTGCCAGCGGGGATCGTGGCCCAACGGCTCGGCGAAGACCGCCGGCGTGCCGACATTCGCGGCGAACACAAGGGGGTGCAGCCGGCCCAGGCTGACGACGAGATCGGCGTCGGCGATCACGCGTTGCATGCGGCGCGGGTTCCACCAGTGAACCTCCCGCGGCAATCGCCCCGCCATCGGCAGGTGGTCGAGGAACCGTTCGTCCTCCGGACAGAACGGCAGCAGTGTGACCTGGCCGAACCGATCGGCCAGGACGGCAAGCAGATCGGCGACGTCGCCGCGATACCGCCGCGAGATGAGATCGGCTGGGAACTCGCGGATCGTCACCAGCACACCGCCGCGCCGTGGCCCCGTGGTCGATTCGTCCGTCGGCAGCGCCAGGGCCCAGTCCGCACCGTGATGGCATGTGGGCATGAGCGCATTCATCGTCCGCCAGGCGGCGGCCGAGCGAACGGACACGAAATCGAAGAGCTCGAGATAGCGGCCCACCGCCGTCGCCGCAGTCGCCGACGCCACGGGCCGCGCGTCGACGCCGGTGAGGAAGGCGGGCTTGCCAAGGCTGCGGGCATGGACCACCTGCGCCGCGTTGAAGCCGTGCGGCAGTCCGCCGCCGCCGACGTGGATGCCGATCACTCCGCCCTCGGCGAGAACCGCGAGGTTGCCCTGGTGCACGATCCGACAGCGGTCGTAGGGATACCAGTCCCAGAACCCGTCACGGGCCCCGCGCTCGTCGACGCTGATCACGATGTCGTAGCGCGGCGACAGCAATTCGTACTGGGCCTGGAGCAGCGCCTCGTCGCCGCAGTTGCCGCGGCCGAAGAATCCGGAGAGGACCACCTGCGGCTTGGCTCGCCCACCGGTTCGCAGCATCATGCTCGACCTCCATCTCCCGGCCCCTGACCGGCGAGGTGCGGGCAGGATGACCGATCAACGCCCTGTGGCCTAGAGCGAACGGGGAGTTTTTGCCGTTGCCCGGCCCGCCCCGGCCCGGCTAGTTTTCCCGCCCCCGTGGACCGCCGAATCGGCGCCGACCGCGGCCCGAGGAGCCCTTTTCATGCGCGTGCTGCACGTTTCCACCTGGGAAGTGCCCTGCGGCATCGCCACGTACTGCGCGAACCTGGTCCGGGCGCTCGACGGCCACGGCGTTCATAGCGACATCTATCCCCTGGCGCCGCACCGCTGGACGACCTTCGCCGCCGGAGACGTGGCCGAACTCCTCGCCGACGTCGCCAGGCAGTCCCGCCGCTACGACCTCGTGCACTTTCAGCACGAGCACGGGCTCTACGGCCATGCAGTGAGCTACAAGGCCGCGGCCCGCAACTACGGAACCATGCTCCACTTGGTGCAGGCAGCCGGCCGGCCGACCGTCACCACCTTCCACACCGAGCCCCTGGGGTCGGCCTCGAACAGCGGCCGGCTCGCGGTCTACGACGCGGTGCGCAACTGGGGCCGGCGGCTCGCCTGGCGGCGGCACGTGAGCCGCAGGTTCAGGTCCCCGGCTGCCGGCACCGTGGCCATCACCCACACGCCCGCCACGCGGCGCTCCCTGATTCGCCGCGGCATGCCGGCGGAGGCCGTGCACATCATTCCACACGGCTGCCTGCCGCAGCGCGACCTGCGGCTCGACGCCCTGTCGGCCAAGGAGCGGCTCGGCCTTCCCGGGTCGGCCGTGCTGCTGACCATGTTCGGGTTCCTGGGCGGCTACAAGGGGCACGACGTGGCCGTGCGGGCGCTGGCCAGGCTGCCCGAGCGGTTCCACCTGGCGATCTGCGGCGGCACCCATCCGGAGTCCGACGACGACACGCTCGCGCGGGTGGTGCGGCTCGCCCGCAAACTCGGCCTCGAGCAGCGGGTCACCGTCACGGGATGGCTGGCCGAGGCGGAGGCCGAGCTGTATTACGCGGCGACCGACATCTGTCTGGCGCCCTACGTCGACGTGTCATTGTCCGCGTCGGGCGCGATCACCTGGGCGCTCGCCTCGGGCAAACCGACGATCGCCAGCCGGATTCCGGCTTTCCAGGGCATCTCTCGCGAGCAACCCTGCCTGCTCCTCACGGCTCCCGGCGCCGTGGATGAGCTCGTGTGGGCGGCGGAAAAACTGGCCGCCGACCCGGAGTTCGGCGCGATGCTCGTGGCGGCGGCCCGCCGCTACACCGCGGCCCACTCGTGGGATTCGACCGCCGCGGCGACGGCCGATGTCTACTCCGCCTTGATCGCGGGCGAGACGCCCGCCGCTGTGGGGATTGGCCGCAGCCGACTCGTGGTTCGCCCCGGCCCCGATGCGGCGGCGACGCGGCCGGATGTGACAGTCCGCAGGCCGCGGCGTGCCGCCGGCTGAAAGCCCGTCAGCCCCGCGAAATCCCGGGCCCAGGCCCAGCCGGTTGCGAAATTCGGCCGCGTGCGGTTCTTTTCGCAGGAGCCTGCACCGCTCCGCCAGGAGAAGCTTCGCATGATCCGCGCCGTCACCCCCTCTCTCGACCCCGTCCGCGAAAAGGTGGAGGCGGGCGCGCGGCTGTCCGCCGCCGAAGCCGAGATGCTCTGGGACGAGCGGATTTCGGTCCACGAACTCGGCGAATTGGCGAACCTGGTCCGCGAGCGGAAGAACGGCAACTTCGCCTACTACAACATCAACACCCATCTCAATCCCACGAACGTCTGCGTCTACCGCTGCACGTTCTGCGCGTTCCGCGCCGACCTCCGCGAGGCCCGGGGCTACGTGATGAGCGACGAGCAGATCCTGGCCCGCGGCCGGGAGGCCGTCGAGGCCGGCTCGACCGAGATGCACATCGTCGGCGGACTGCACCACCAGAAGGACTACGACTGGTATCTGAACGTCGTCCGCCTCCTCCACGACGCCTACCCGACGCTCCACCTCAAGGCCTGGACGCCGGTCGAGATCAACTGGTTCGCCCACCTCACGAAGCGGTCGATTCGCGACATCCTCGTGGAGATGAAGGACGCGGGCCTCGGCAGCCTGCCCGGCGGCGGCGCCGAGATCTTTCACCCCGAGGTCCGCGACAAGATCTGCGAGCACAAGGCCGACACGAAGGAGTGGTTCGCGATCCACCGCACGGCCCACGAACTCGGCCTGCGGAGCAACGCCACCATGCTCTACGGCCACATCGAGAACGCCTTCCACCGCACCGATCACCTGCTTCGGCTCCGCGAACTGCAGGACGAGACCGGCGGCTTCCAGACCTTCATTCCGCTGGCATTCCACCCCGAGAACACCCGGCTCTCCCACATCCCCAAGCCTTCGGCGGCCTTCAGCCTGCGGACCATGGCGATCAGTCGGCTCGTGCTCGACAACTTCGACCACATGAAGGCCTACTGGATCATGCTGGGGATCGGCACGGCCCAGGCGGCCCTCGCCTACGGCGCCGACGACATCGACGGCACGGTCCGACACGAGCTCATCTATCACGACGCCGGGGCCACGACCCCGGAGGTGCTCTCCGTGGAGGAGATCAAACGGCTGATCCGCGAGGCCGGCCGCGAGCCCGTGGAGCGTGACACGCTCTACCATCGGGTCGAGCGGGACGGCACGGCGTGGCGGGCCGCCGAGCCGATCCGGGCGGGCTGAAGGTCCGAGGATCGGCGATGGCTTCCAGCCTGCTCCTGCTGCTCGACGATATCGCCGGTGCGCTCGACGACGTCGCCGCGCTCACGAAGGCGGCGGCCCACAAGACGGCCGGCGTCGTCGGCGACGACCTGGCTCTCAACGCCCGGCAGGTCGCCGGGATCGGGGCCGACCGAGAACTGCCCGTCGTCTGGGCGGTCGCCAAAGGGTCGTTCCTCAACAAGCTGATCCTCGTGCCGGCCGCGCTGGCCCTGTCGGCCCTCGCCCCCTGGGCGATCAAGCCGCTCTTGCTCGTCGGCGGCGCGTACCTCTGCTTCGAGGGTGCCGAGAAGATCTGGCATGCGTGGCACCACGGCCGGCATCAGGCCGCCCACGGCACGCACCCGCACCAGCCGTCCGAGCGCGAGCGGATCAGCGGCGCGATCCGCACCGACTTCATCCTCTCGGCCGAGATCATCGTCATCGCCCTCGGCGTCGCCGCGGCGGCGCCGTTCGCCGTGCGGGCCGCGGTCCTCGCGGCCCTCGGCCTGGGCATGACCGTCGGCGTCTATGGCCTGGTCGCCGCGATCGTGAAGCTCGACGACCTGGGACTGTGGCTGGCGGCGGCCCGCCGGCCCGGCCCGCGGCTCGTCGGCCGGGCGATCGTGGCCGCCGCTCCGTGGCTGATGCGCGGCCTCGCGATCGCGGGCACCGTGGCGATGTTCCTGGTCGGCGGCGGCCTCGTCGTCCACTCATGGCCCGCCCTGCACCACGCGATCGAGACCGCGGTGCACTCCCTCCCGGCAGCCGGGCTCCTGGGCCACACCGCCGAGGCGGTCACGGGCCTGGCCCTCGGCGGACTCATCCTCGCCGTCGCCACCCCTCTTCGCCACGCCTGGCAGAGCCCGCGGAACCGCGGCCATCACGACGCCTGAATCGTCGCGAACACCGTTTCGGCCATCTGCTGGGCCGATGGGGCGGCCGCCTGATGAGGACAAAATGCATTGATCACGGTCGCCGATCCCCCCTCGCAGTCGATCGAGACGGCCGTGACCAGGATGCCGGCGCCGGGATGGGTGCCCCCGACTGTGACCTTGCCGGGCTGGGCCACGTCGAAGATCTGAAAGCCCGCATTGACGAGCGTCTGCTGGGCCACTTGCAACGCCACCAGCGGCTGCAGATAGGACTTGATTGCATAAGCGAACGCAAACATCGCATGCCTCCAGAATTGGTCAGCCGATCTGGCCGAGGCCGAGCGTCTCGCCCCAGCGCATGAGAATAAGCTCCTTGAGCCGCAGGAGCGAGTCGTCGGCGAGTTCCGGATCGCGGTCGAAGACCGCCAGGGCGTCGCCGCGGGCCTCCGCCACGACCGATCCGTCGCGGAGCAGATCGGCGAGATACAGCGGCGGCGCGCCGCTTTGCCGCGTGCCCACCAGATCGCCCGGCCCGCGGAGCGCAAGATCCCGCTCGGCGAGCGCAAAGCCGTCGGTCGTGGCCACGAAGGCGTCGATCCGCGGATGCGGCTCGTCCTGAACGGCGACGACGGCCCCGCAGATCCCCTGCGCCACCCCCCGGGCCACGCGGCCGCGCAGCTGGTGCAGCTGCGCCAGACCGAACGACTCGGCGTCGAGGATCGTCATGATCGTGGCCTGCGGCACGTCGATCCCCACCTCGATGACGCTCGTCGCCACGAGCACGTCGATCGCCCCGGACCGGAAGGCCTCCATCACGGCCGCCTTCTCCTTGGCCTTCATCCGCCCGTGCACCAGTCCGAGCCGGAAGGCTTCCAGCGGGCCGTTCGCCAGGGATTCGTAGGCGCTGGCGATGCTCGCCAGGTCGCGCTTCGACTCCTCCACCGCCGGCACGACCACGTAGCCGCGGCGGCCCGCGGCCAGCTTCTTGCGGAAAAAATCCCACCACCGGTCGAGGTCGCCGGGGCCGACGCGATAGGTGGCGACCGGCTGCCGGCCCGGCGGCTGCTCGTCGAGCACCGAGACGTCGAGATCGCCGTACACGGCATGGGCGATCGTGCGCGGGATCGGCGTGGCGGTCATCACCAGGGTGTGAGGCTCGGCCTCGCCCTGCTGGAGGACCGCCCGCTGGAGCACACCGAAGCGGTGCTGCTCGTCGATGACGACGAGTCCCAGGCTCTTGAATCGCGCCGTTCCGCAGATCAGTGCCTGCGTGCCGACGACGATCGCCGCCTGGCCGGACGCGATCCGCCCGAGCACCTCTTCCCGCTGCCGCGCCGTCTGGCCGCCCACGAGCATCTGCACCTCGGTGCCCGTGCCGGCGAGCAACCGCTCCAGCGTCGCCATGTGCTGCCGGGCCAGCAACTCCGTGGGCGCCATGATCGCCGCCTGGTGCCGCAACGGCCTGCCTTCCTCGCGCATCACGGGTCCCGCCGCCTCCGCGGCGGCCACCGGCGTCGCCGCCGCGGCGAGCATGGCATAGATCGCGACGGCCGTCTTGCCACTGCCCACGTCCCCTTGGAGCAGCCGGTTCATCGGCTCCGCCCGTCCCAGGTCGGCCGCGATCTCGCCGCACACCCGCCGCTGGGCCGGCGTGAACTCGAAGGGAAAGCGGGCCCGAATGCGGGCGTCGAGCCGGGCATCGACCGGCAACAGCGGTGCGGTCCGCCGCACCTGCTGGTGGCGGCGATGCATCCGCAGGGCGAGCTGGAGCATGAACAACTCCTGGTAGACGAACCGCCGTCGGGCGGCGTCGATCATCTCCCGGCTCGACGGCACGTGGATCTCGCGGAGCGCCCGCTCGATCGGCAGCAGCTCCTTCGCGGCCAGCATGTCCGACGGGAACGCCTCGGGCACGATGCCGGCGGCATGACCGAGCGCGGCCAGCACCGCCATCCGCACGTGCGTCTGCTGCACGCCCTCCGCCAGGGGATAGACGGCGAGCCAGTCGGAGGCGTGGGCGTCCTCGGTCTCACCGAGCCACCGGACGTCGGGGTGCGCGAACTCCCAGACGCCCGCCTTGTGCCGCGGCTGGCCGGCGATCACCACCCGCATGCCCTTCGCGAACCGCTTCGCCATGAACGGCATCCCGAACCACACCGCCCGCACATTTCCAGCGGCGGTGGCGATGCGGACCGAGAGCATGTGCCGCCCGGAGAACAGCGTCTTCGCGCCGACATCCACGACTTCACCCGCGACCGACGCGTGCTCCCCGGCCCGCAGGTCGGCGACCGCATGGGCCCCGGAGAAGTCGCGGTATTCCCGGGGAAAATGCATCACGGCGTCACGCACCGTGACGAGCCCGAGCTTGGCGAGCTTCTCGGCCCGCGCCGTGCCCACGCCCACGAGCCGCTCCAGCGGCGTCCCCAGGCTAGGCTCGCGATCGGCAGGCGGTGCGGTCATAGGAAAAGAGTGTAAGCGGCCCGGAGGCGTGCGCCACGCATTCCGGGAGGGGTTGCCCTTGCCCCAGGAGCCGGCGTGGCTGACCAGCGCAGGCATGGATGCCGGAGCGCAGGCAGCCTCGAGTGAACGAAGCCCAGGATGGGCGCAGTGAACGTCCGGCGATGGGGCATGGCAAACCCCGACGCCCCCTACGCCCGACCCTGCAGCCGCTTGTAGGCCGCCACGGCCATGCGGTCGCAGGCTTCGTTCTCCGGATGGCCGGAATGGCCGGCCACATGGGAGAAGCGGATCGTGTGGGCCGTCGCCAGCCGGTCGAGCTCCCGCCACAGGTCCTCGTTCTTGATCGGCACGAGGCGGCCCTTCTCCTTGCGCCGCCAGCCCTGCTGCTTCCAGCGAGGGAGCCACTCCGCCAGGCCCGTGCCCACGTACACGCTGTCGGTGACGAGTTCGACCACGGTGGGCCGCTTGAGCTGCTTGAGGCCGTGCACGACTGCGGTCAGCTCCATGCGGTTGTTGGTGGTCTCGGGCTCGGCGCCGGAGTCCTGCGCCTCGCGGCCGGTGCCGGGATGGCGCAGGATGAACGCCCAGCCGCCCGGGCCGGGGTTGCCGCTGCAGGCCCCGTCGGTAAAGAGCACGACTTCCGCCTGTCCCATGTCTCCCGGCATCGTGCCGCTCCCTGGTCTTGAGGCCATGTCCCGTCAGCCTGCCGCGCGGGCCGCCACGACGGGCGGCGCCGCCCCGCCGGCCCCCGCCTCGTCCGTGCGTGTGAGCCGCAGCGGCAGGTGCACGGTGAACCGGCTGCCGCGGCCGAGCTGGCTCTCCACGGCCACGTCCCCGCCGAGCAGGCGGCAGAGTTCGCGGACGATCGAGAGCCCGAGGCCGGTGCCCGAGTACTCCCGGGTCATGGCATCGTCACCCTGCTGGAACACGCGGCCCTGACGGAACTTCTCGAAGATCGTCTGCTGCTCCTCCTCCGCGATCCCGACGCCCGTGTCGAGCACCTCGAGCACGAAGTCGGCAGCCGGCTCGTCGCCCGGCGCGTCGAGCCGGGCCACGACCTCCACCTGCCCCCCTTCGGGCGTGAACTTCACGGCGTTGGACAGCAGGTTCGCGAGGATCTGCTGCACCTTGGCCTGATCCTGCTCGACGGCCTCGAGCCCCGGCCCGACGTCGTACGACAGGTCGATCCGCTTCCGCTCGGCGAGCGGCCGCACCATGTCGCACTGGGCCGAGACGACCGTCTCGACCCGGAACGGGGCCGGCCGGACATCCATCTTGCCCGCCTCGATCTTGGCGAGGTCGAGGATGTCGTTGATCATCTCCAGGAGCATGCGGCCGGAGGTGCGGATGTTCTCCACGTAGCGGCGCTGCTTGTCGTCGAGCGACTGGATCGAGCCGAGCACGTCGGAGAAGCCGATGATGCTGTTGAGCGGGGTCCGCAGCTCGTGGCTCATGGTGGCGAGGAAGTCCCCCTTGAGCCGGTTCATCTCGTAGAGGTTGAGATTGGCCTGGGCCAGCTCGTCCACCTTCTCGTCGAGCGTGGCGTTGGTCTTGCGGAGTTCCTCCTGGGAGTCGATCAGGCCGCGGAGCATGCGGTTGAAGGCCACGCCGAGCTCCTCGAACTCGTCGGCGGTGTGGATTTCGGCCCGCGCCTGGACGTTGCCGCGGCGGATCTCGTCGCTCACGTCGCGCAGGTGCTCCAGCGGCTTGACGATCACGTACCGGACGATCGCGTAGGCCGCGAGCATGGCCAGGAACACGGTCATGATCGCCGTCGCCAGGAGGATCGCCCGGTTGAGGTTGATCGCCTCCTGCGTGGCCTTGTCGGGCATCACGACCTTCACCACCGCCATCAGGTCGTTCTCGGCGAGCCGCAGCCCGCCCGCCTCGGCCGCCGCCCCCACCGCGCCACTCCGGGCCACGTGGCAGACGAGGCAGTTCTGCTTGGCCCGAATCGGCTGGTAATAGTGGTATTCGGAGTTGTCCTCGGTGCGGAACTCGCGATACTCCCCGGCGTCGCCACCAAAGCCCACGGGACCGCCGCCGGCGGATGCGGAAGCCGGGGGCGCGGGCCGGGCCCGGAAGTAGTCGAGCACCGCGAGGTCGAGCCGCTTATACGTGGCCCGCTCGGCCGCCGTGGGGTCGGGCCGCAGCAGCTGCGAAGAGTCGAAGGTGGGGTTGCCCAGGTCGCTGGCGAGCCGCTTGATGAGGTCGGTGTACTTCTGCTCGGGCTCCAGCTTCTGCCAGTGGTACTGGAGCATGTAGGCATCGACCAGCTGGCGACCGGTGTTCCGCGTGGTCGCGTAGACCAGCTGCTCGGTGCGGCTGCCGTACCACCAGAAACTGCCGGCGATGAGCACGAACAGGCAGAGTCCGAACAGGAAGCGGCACTTCCGCTCCAGGCTGGTCTCGCCGAGGATGTTCTTCAGGGATCGGTATGCCATGGCACGGCCGGCCCCATGGTACCCGAACCCCGCCTTGGAAACGCGACGCTCCCGCGCGGCACGGGGCCGCGCGGGAGCGAGTGCGTCAAGAAATCAGCCGCTCCAGGCGAATCAGCGGAGGCTGGCGGTGGTGTCCGCCGCGGCCGTCCGCGCGGCCGGGTCGAGCGTGAGCTCCACCGCCTGGCCGGCGGCGAGGTCGATCACCTTCGACACCGTCTGCTCGCGGCCGTCGACGACGGTCGCGACGCGGATCTCGTAGTTCCGCCAGGTCTGCCCAGCCTTCAGGTTCGAGGTCTCGAACTGCCGCACGGCGCCCGTCGAGGCCGTCGCGCTGCCCGCCAGCCACACCTTGGCGTCGGCGGGAACGTGCAGCGTGAGGCTGGTCTTCGCCGGGGCCACAGCCGCCGTCGAGAAGGCGACCTGCGAGCGGCCGCCGGCGGTGAGGGAGACGACCTTCGTCTCCTCGGCCGGGGTGCCGTCCCGATCGACCGCCATGCGAACGACGAACTCGTACTGCTTGCCGGCCACGAGACCGCGCGACAGGAACCGCCGCACCGTCCCCTGCGACGAGGTCGCGGCGCCGTTCACGAAGATCTTCGCGGCGGCGGGCACTTCCACCACCAGCAGGGCACCGTCGGCCGGCACCGTCTCGACGCGGGTCGAATCGGTCGCGGCCGGAACGGGCGCGCCGATGATCTCGCCACCCGGCATCGAGGGCGTCTCGCTGATCACGCGGTACGACTCGATCGGCATCCCGGACGAATAGCCGGTGGAATAGCCTGCCGAGTAGGCCGGAGCGGCGTAGCCGCCGTACGAACCGCCGGACGAGCCGCCCGAACTACCACCGGACGAGCCGCCCGAACTACCACCGGACGAGCCACCCGACGAACCGTAGCTGTAGCTGGAGGAGCCACCCGACGAGCCGCCCGAACTGCCCCCGGACGAGCCACCCGAGGAGCCGTGGCGATAGGCGCGCATGGCCCGCTTGTAAGCGTGATGCGAACCCCAGCTGCCATACGATCCGTAGGAGCCGTGCGAACCGTAGCTGCCGCCAGACGAGCCGCCGCCATACGAGCTGTAGCTGCCCCCCGAGGAGCCGCCGGACGACCCGCCCGAGGAACCGCCGGAAGAGCCACCCGACGAACCGTAGCCGCGATAGCGATGATGCCATCCGGCCTGCACGTCACAGGCTGCCGCGGCGACAGCGACGAACGTGACGACTCCAGCCATTCTCATCCAGCGACGCTGCGCCAACATTGCGATCATTCTCCGTGGATTTTCCCGCTGCGGACGTCGCCGACCCCGAACCAATTTCAGGGGGGAGGGACGCTCGACAGGGCAAAGATAGTTTGCCGATTACGTAAATCAAGCAGTCTGGAGAAACCTTGCGGCCTTCTGTGCGCCGACTCGAAGCGATGCGAAAACCAGTGCTTTTCCGGGTAAAAACCGGCTTTTGCCCGACAGCAGCGGTCATCTCCCCAGCCCGGTAATCCGCACGTCGTCCACGTCGAGGCGGCCCGTGCCCCCCATCATGCCCACCTGCAGGATCGCCTCCCGTGCCCACGTCGGCACGACGACCGCCCCCTCCACGGGCTGCCAGGCGAACGTCCCCTCCCAGGGACCGATCCGGGCGCTGCTCGACCGGGCCCGCGTCTCGTCCTGAAACCGGACGGTGATCCCGGGGAGTTCTGCGGCCGCTGCGCCCGCCTGCAGCCGGTCGCCACGCAGCCAGGCCTCGATGCGCAACCTCCCGACGCGCGAGCCATCCACCGGGAAGCCTTGGAAAATCTGCGCCGGCCGGCCCGGTTGCTGATTCACCAGGCGGAGGAAGCGGGCTCCCTCCGGCACGGTGGCCTCGGCGACGACTTCCATCTGGCGGCCGTAGTACCAGGCCGTCGGCTGCCCCGAATCGGGCAGCGCGGCCTCGAAGCCGCCGTTGCGCAGCGCTGGCCGGCCACCGTCAGGCTTCACCTGCCGCTCGTCCTCCGCCTGGCCCGTCATCGGCACGAAGAGCGTGGACGTGACGGCCTCGCGGGTCAGCCGGCCATCCCGCTTCGTGAGCAGGACGAGCGTCTGCTCGAACCGCTCGCCGAGCGGGATCACCATCCGCCCCCCCTCGGCCAGTTGATCCACCAGCGGCTGCGGCACGTTCTCCGGCGAGCACGTGACGATGATCTTGTCGAACGGCGCGTGCTCGGGCCAGCCGCGGAACCCGTCACCGATCTTCGTGACCACGTTGCGATAGCCGAGCCGGGCGAGCGTGCGGGCGGCCCGCTCACCGAGCGACTCGTGAATCTCGATCGAATACACCATCCCCACCAGCGGCGCCAGCACCGCCGCCTGATACCCGCTCCCCGTGCCGATCTCCAGCACGCGGTCGGTCGGCTTCGGCGCCAGCAGCTCCGTCATCGCGGCGACCACGAACGGCCCGGAGATCGTCTGAGCCGCGCCGATCGGGATGGACATGTCGAAGTACGCGAGGTGCCGCTGCCCGGCCGGCACGAACTCGTGCCGGGGCGTAAGCCGCATCGCCTCGAGCACGCGTGGGTCGACGACGCCGCCGGCGGCGATGTCGTCGCGGACCATCCGCTCGCGGGCGGCCGCGTACCGGTCGGCCGGCGGCGCGGCGGCGATCGTCGACGACAGGCTCGCGATCGCCACGACGACCGCCACCGATGACGGTCGCATGCCGATCACGGCCTGCTCCCGGCCCCGGCCGGCCCGCTGCTGAGCAGCTCGATATCGAACACCAGCACCTCGTTCGGCTCGATCGCCGGGGGCGACCCCTGCTCGCCATACCCGAGGGCCGGCGGCAGGTAGATTCGCCACTTCGAGCCGGCCTTCATCTGCGGCAGCGCCTCCTGCCAGCCGGGCACCACGCCGCGGAGCGGAAACGAGGCCGGATCGCCCTGCGGATCGGTGCCGTCGAACTCGGTGCCGTCGATGTGCGTGCCGCGATAGTGGGCCACGACGACGTGGTCCGCGGCGGGCTTGGGGCCGGTGCCCTCCACGAGCACCTCATACTGCAAGCCGCTGGGCAGCGCGGTCACTCCCTTGCGGGCGGCGTTGTCCGCGAGAAACTTCTTCCCCTTCTCCAGGTTCGTCTTCGCGGCAGCCCGCATCCGGTCGGCGAACTCCCGCTGCTTCTGCTGCATCGCGGCATCGAGGGCCGCGAGGGCCCGGCGAAAGCCCGCCGCGTCGAGCCGCGGCTTCGCGGCCGTCACCGCGTCGGCCAGCCCGCGGGCGAGCGCCGCGTGATCGACCGGCGTGCCCATCTCGCGATGCTCGGCGGCGATCTGCTCACCGATCCGATAGCCAAGCGCGTAGCCCATGTCGGCCGGCGACGCATCGGTGGCCACGGGAGGGGCGAGCGGTTCCGGGCCCTGGGCCGCGCCACGCGTCGCCACCAGGCACGCTACCGCGACGCACCATCCGCCCACCACGCGGTCGATTCGCATCCGTTGGTTCCTTCGGGACGAACATCGGGCCGGTCCTCTCCGGTCCCGGCACTCAAGACTACCCGTCCGCCGGCCGGGCCAGCGAGCCCCGGGTGAGTTCCAGAAACGCGGTCTCCAAATTCACTTCCTGCTCCCGCAGCGAAACCAGGCCATGGCCGTCGGCCACCAGTCGGGCGGCGATCGGCGACCGGTCGACCACGCCGTCGGCGATGGCGACCACCACCTCGCCGTCACGGACCGTCACGGCCGCGACCTCGGGGCACCGCTCCAGCGACCGGGCCGCCGCCGCGGGCGATCCGGCGACCTGGATGCGGAGCGTGGGCCGGCCGCGGACCTGGGCGAGCAGATCCTGCACGTTCCCGCAGGCCAAGAGCCGACCGTATTCAATGATGCCCACGCGATTGCAGATGTCGGCCAGTTCCGGAAGGATGTGGCTGGAGACGAGGATCGTCTTCCCCATGCCCTGGAGCCGCTTGAGCAGGTTCCGCATCTCGATCCGGGCCCGCGGATCGAGGCCGCTGGCCGGCTCGTCGAGCAGGAGCACCTGCGGGTCGTGGAGCAGCACTCGCGCCAGACCCAGCCGCTGGGTCATGCCCCGGGAGAGGCTCGTGACGAGCTCGTCGCGCTTGGCCACGAGGTCGACCAGTTCCAGCGACCGCTCCGCCACCTGCCGCCGCGCGGGCCCCGCGATCCGGTAGGCGGCGGCGAAGAACTCCAGGTACTCGATGACCCGCATGTCGTCGTACACGCCGAAGATGTCGGGCATGTAGCCGATGGCGCGGCGGATCTCGCGCGGGTGGGTGTAGATGGAGTGGCCGCAGACATAGGCCTCGCCCCAGGTCGGGGCCAGGAGCGTGGAAAGGATGCGGATGGTCGTCGTCTTGCCGGCGCCGTTGGGGCCGATGAAGCCGAACAGGTCGCCCTGCGCGAGTCGCAGGTCGAGCGACTCCAGCGCGAAGAAGTCGCCGTACTTCTTGGTGAGGTCGATGGTCTCGATCATGGCGTGTTCACCGTTCTGCGGCGGCGGCCGGAGCCACCGGGATCACGATACGATACAGCCCCCGGGCTGGCGCCTGCCCCCCCGTGAACGACCAGGCCGCCTGCCCCCGGGCCGCCATCCCGACGAGCACGGCGCGATCGAGCCGCACCAGCGGCGTGAGGTCGAGCCGTGCGAGCCGGCCCCCGCCGCCGAGCGTGTAGGCCGCGCCCCCGGCCGCGGCATGAAAGCCCGCGACCTCCAGGATCCGCTCCACGTCGGCCGCGGCGGGATTCCAGCGGGCGGCGACCTCCCGCTCCTTGATGGCCGACCGGCGGGTGAGCGCCGCGGCCAGCGACCGCGGCCCGCGGCCTGCCGCCGTGTCGTACCGCTGCCCGGGCTCCAGTCGGCCGACGTCATACAGCCAGCCGCCATGCACGAGCCGGCAGTCCTCCAGCGTCATGGGCAAATGGTGGGCCAGCGTGCCGCGCAGCGTGCCCTGCGCCGCGGCGACGAGGTCGGCGGTGACCGCGGCCTGCGGCCGCTGCGTGTGCCACTCCGCCTCGAACACGCGGCTCGACGCCGCCGCGATCGGCACGCCCTCGAGCGCCGCCAGCGATCCCGCATAGGCGTAGTCGGCGGCGGCCAGCGCCGGGTGCGGCATCGGCGCATCGACGGCCGCAAAGCCGCGGCCGGCGTCCCCCCACCAAGACACCGCCCGCTCGGCGGTCGGCTCGACCTCGAGGCCCACGTCGAGCCGTTCGTTGACGGACGAGTAGACGGCCGCCCAGCCGCTGCCGCGCACGCCACCGCCGGCGGCGTCGATGTCCACGACCTCCGTTACGTTCCACGTCCGGCCCCCCGGCGTGGACCGCGGCTGACGGGCGGCATGCACGCCCCAAGCGAGCGCGGTGAAGGCCGTGACGAGCACCGCCAACGAACTCCACGCCACCCAGGGCCGGCCGCCGGCCCGCGACACGAACCACCAGTCGAGCGGGTACAGGCAGAGCACATAGAGCAGCCCGATCGCCGCGACGATCTCGAACGACACCGGCGTCACGGCAGGCGACGCCTCCGTGGCCGCGAACCGCTCGACCGCCGAGCGCAGTTGCGTCGCCAGATCGGTGTCGCGGCCAGCCCCCGCGGTCGCCCCCTCGCCATCGAGCGGCTCGGGGCGGCCACCGAGCAGGTTCGCCAGAAGCGTGGCGCTGCCCGGCCAGTCGCGAAACGGCTCCTCGTCGATGTCGACGCCGAGCCACGCGATCGTGCCCAGACCGTGGCAGCGCCGCACGACCAGCGGCGTGCCGGAGTCGGCTGCCCCTTCGGTCACGTCGACGACGCCGGGCAGCGGACCGGCGGTCGAGAAGACCGGCACCCGCACGCCGGCCGCCGCGCGGGGCGGCAGTCGCCCGGCGCGGGCGTGGGTTTCGAGGCCGCCGAGCCGACGCAGGGTCACGGTCCGTTCGCAGGCCGCCGGCAGCCAGACGGCGGCACTCGGTGGCAACCCTTCCGCCGAGCCGCCGGCCACGATGACGAGCCGGCCGCCGCACCGCACCCAGGCATCGACGCCCCGCACGACGTCTGCGGGAAGGTCTGCCACGGCGCGGCCGCAGACGACGATCGCCTCGACGGCGTCGTAGTCGCGGGCCGCGGCACCGGCGGCAGTGCGGCCCGCGGCGAGCGACAGCACCCGCGGGGGCGGTTCGCCCTCGCGGGCGATCATCCGCGCGGCCTCGTCGATCGCCGGCAGGTCGCCCGCGCAGAGCACGAGCCGCGTGGTCGAGGGCAATGGTTCGGGCAGACGGCGCTCGACGATCGCGGCACCGGCCGCCCCCGCCCGCTCGATGCGGAGTCGGCCCGTCGGCCTTCCGAAACGCACCGTGAAGTGCGCCGCCGGGCGGCCATCGGCGCCGCCAGCGGCCACGCCGGGCGGCGAGCGGACGAACTGGCCGTCGGGATCCTCGGCCCACACATGGAGCACGTCGCCCGGCGCGATGCCATCACCCGTCACGGTCACCGGCGTCCAGGCGTTCGTGCGGTAGCCGCCGTCGAAACCCACGGCCACGGCGTAGGCGGTCGGATCCGGGTCCGCGGCCGACGCCGCCCAGCCGAGCGGCCCGGGGAGGAGCAGCGCCGGGAGCAGCCGCAACAACCAGACCGACGCCGGCCGCATCACGGCTTCTCCGCGTCGGGGCAGGTGCAGGCGAAGCGGCCGCAGCCGGGGCAGCCGGTGCCGTACTTGCGACCGACCGCCTCCTCCAGATCGACGTCCACGACATTGGCGATCGTCGCCAGCCAGGCCAGCACGTCGGCGAACTCCAGGGCCCGCTCCTCGTGGGTGCCGCTGCGCAGCGCGGTCGCCAGTTCGCCGATCTCCTCGGTCAGCCACATGAACGTGCCCTCGACGCCGCGGGCCGCGTCCTTGTCGTGATACATGGTGCGGATCAGCGTCTGAAACTCGCGAAGCGTCATCGGAGGCAGCCTTCGGGCCGGTCGTCGGCCTCATTGCGGGGTGGCGGTCCGCGTCCGCGGGGCGAACCAGGGGTAGATCGCCGGCACCACGAACGCCGTCAACAGCGTACTCGTCACGATGCCGCCGATCACCACGGTCGCCAGCGGCCGCTGGATTTCGGCCCCGGCGGTCGACGCCAGCGCCATCGGCAGGAAGCCGAGCGCGGCGACGAGCGCCGTCATCAGGACCGGCCGGATGCGCACGTCGGCCGTGGCCAATGCCGCATCCCGGGCGCCGAGCCCGGACTCCCGGGCGTGCTCGGCGCCGGCCACCCACACCAGCCCGTTGAGCACCGCCACGCCGAACAGCGCCACGAACCCGACGCCCGCCGCGATGGAGAACGGCATGCCCCGCAGGGCCAGGGCCGCCACGCCGCCGGAGGCCGCCACGGGCACGGCCACGAAGATCAGCGTCGCCAGCCGCAGCGATTTGAAGCTGGCGTAGAGGAGCATGGCGATCAACCCGAGCACCAGCGGCGTGATCAGCGCCAGCCGGCGGCTCGCCGACAGCAGGTTCTCGAAATCGCCGCCCCAGTCGAGGGCGTAGCCCGGCGGCAGCGGCACCTCGGCGGCGATCCGGGCCTGGGCTTCCTGCACGAAACTCGCCACGTCACGGCCGCGGACGTTGGCCGACACGAACGTCCGGCGCCGCGAGTTCTCGTGCTCGATCGACGGCGGGCTCTCGTCCACGCGGACATCGGCCAGCTCGCCCAGCGGCACGGGACGGCCGCCCGCCGCCTCGACCGGAATCTGCGGCACGAGGCCCTCGTTCTCGCGCCACGCCCGGGGAAACCGCACCATCAGCGGGAACCGTGGCCGGCCCTCGTAGATCACGCCGACCTGGATCCCGCCGAGCGCGGCCACCGTCTGCATGACGTCGGCGCCGTCGATGCCGTGGCGGGCGAGCTGGTCCTGGCGGGCGTCTACCTGCAGCGTGGGCACGTCGGCCTGCCAGTCGGCCCGCACGTCGGCCGCGCCGGCGATGCCCCGGAGCACGCCCTCGATCCGCTTGCCGAGGTCGCCGAGCGTCGCCAGATCGTCCCCGTAGACCAGCACCGCCACGTCGGCCTTCACGCCGGCCACCAGCTCGTCGACCCGCATCTCGATCGGCTGGCTGAATCCGAACGTGGCGCCGGGGACGGCCGCCGTCAGCGCCTTCGACATCCGCTCCACGAGCTCGTCCCGCGACACGTCCCGCGGCCACTGCCCGCGCGGCCGGAGCATCACCCAGACGTCGGTCTGCTGCACGCCCATGATGTCGTTGGCGATCTCCGGCCGGCCCGTCTTGCAGAACACCGTCCGCACCTCCGGAAACTCGCCCAGCAGCCGCTCGATCCGCGTGCCCATGGGAACGGCGTCTTCGAGCGTGGCGGTCGGCAACCGCGTGACCTCGATGAGAACGTCACCCTCGTCGAGCCGCGGCATGAACTCCGCCCCCAGCCGCAACGCCACGGGCACGCTCGCCGCCACGAGCCCGGCGGCCGCCAGCGAGATGACCACCGGATGGTGGACCGCGAACCGGGCCAGCGGGCGGTACAGGCGGTGGAAGGCCCGCATCACGAGCGGCTCGTGCTCCTCCTCGCGGCCGAGCACGGTGGCCGCCAGCACGGGCATGAGCGTCAGAGAGATGACGAGCGATCCCGCCAGCGCGAACAGGACCGTCAGCGCCATCGGCCGGAACAGCTTCCCCTCGGTCCCCTCCAGGAACAGGATCGGCAGGTAGACGATGGCGATGATCAGCTCACCGAACATGGTCGGCCCGCGGACCTCCACCGCGGCGTCGCGGACGACCGCGAGCTTCGAGGCCCGGGGCGGCGCGAGGCCCAGTCGGCGCACGCAGTTCTCCACCATGATCACCGAACTGTCGACGACGAGCCCGAAATCGATCGCCCCCAGGCTCATCAGGCTCGCCGGGATGCCGACGGCCCACATCAGGTTCGCGGCGCAGAGCATCGAGAGCGGGATCGCCAGGGCGACGATCAGGCCGGCCCGCACGTTGCCCAGGAGCACCAGCAACACGCCGATCACCAGCAGGCCGCCCTCGGCGAGGTTGTGCAGCACCGTGTCGAGCGTGCGGGCGATGAGCTCCGAGCGGTCGTAGATGATGTCCAGCTCGACGCCGGGCGGGAGCGTGCCGCGGATTTCGGCCAGCTGCTCCTTCGCGGCCGCCACGACCCGCCGGCTGTTCTGACCGCGGATCATCATCACCATCCCGGTCACGATCTCGCCGCGGCCGTCCCGGGTGGCGGCGCCCTGCCGGACCAGCGGCGCCACGCTCACCGTGCCGACGTCGCGGACGAGCACCGGCACGCCGCCGGCGGGGCTGCGGACGACCACCTTCTCGATGTCAGCCACGGACGTGAGCAGCGACTCGCCCCGGATGAACCGCTGCTCGCCGTTCTTGACGATGTAGCCACCGCCGGTGCTGGAGTTGTTCCGCTCCAGGGCGGCCAGCAGTTCGCCGAGCGCGATCCCGTGCGACGCCAGCCGGTCGGGATCGACCTGCACCTCGTAGCTCTTGGCATGGCCGCCGTGGGCGTTGATGTCGGTCACCCCGGGCACCTTGCGCATCACCGGGGCGATGTCCCATTCGAGGATGCTGCGCAGCTCCATGAGACTCCGGCCCGGCCCGCGGACCTCGAACTGCAGGATCTCGCCGAGGGCCGTGCTCAAGTGGCCGAGCTGCGGGTCGGCGGCGGCGAGCGTCATCCCCGCCCGCGCCGCCGGCAGCCGCTCGGCGACCAGTTGCCTGGCCAGGTAGATGTCGGTGCCCTCGCGGAACACGATCGTGACCAGCGAAATGCCCAGCCGGGAGACGCTCCGCATCTCCTCGACGTCGGGCAGGCCGCTCATCGCCATCTCGACGGGATAGGTCACGGACCGCTCCACCTCGAGCGGCGGCAGCGTGCCCGCCTCGGTGACCACCTGCACCTGGACGTTCACCAGGTCGGGCACGGCGTCGACGGGGATCTGCGTGGCGGCGTACAGACCGCCGACGGCCATGAGCACGAACAGCGCGACCACCAGCGCGCGGTTGGCGAGCGACCACTCGATGACGCCTGTCAGCACCGCGCCTCCTTCCCGCCGGTCAACCGGCCGCTTCCGCTTCCTGCTCGAGGAGCAGTTCGCTCTTGAGGAGGAACGCACCTTCGGCCACCACCTGCTGCCCCGCCTCGAGGCCGGACTTCACTTCCACGTAGCCCTCCGCGCCGTCGCCGACGACGACGTCGACGCGGCGGTAGCGGCCGACGCCGGCGGGCACGAACACGAACGCCTGGCCGGCGTGCCGCATCACGGCCGCCGCCGGCACCGCCAGCCCCTCCCGCTCCTGCCCCTGCGGCAGATCGACCCACACGAACATCCCCGGCTTGTAGTGGGCGTCGTCGTTCTCCAGTTCGGCCACGAGGGGCACGCTTCGCGACTCGGCTTCGACCGTCGCGCCCACGTGGTTGATCCGGGCCGTCGTGTTGTGCTCGACCGACCCGGGCACGTTGACGGCCACCTCCTGCCCCTCCTCCACCTCGACCGTCGTCCACTGCCGCTCGTGAATCTGGGCCCGCACCCAGAGCGTGGCCGTGTCGGCCACGACGAACA
>Ga0315902_10000270_pt1 | contig 89459 bp, 144 predicted proteins | sample LakEriMetagenome_9_FD_203523 | JGI IMG/M metagenome (GOLD analysis project Ga0315902, IMG submission 203523) | Freshwater fungal communities from buoy surface, Lake Erie, Ohio, United States - Buoy 12 MA117 | ecosystem: Environmental > Aquatic > Freshwater > Lake > Lake biofilm | place: USA... | reverse complement strand
ACGATAAGACCGCTTTGTGCTGGAAGAAAAAGAACAAAATGGTCGTTCGGGCTGGTTGTGCCACCCCATTGAATTGTCAATGTTCGTTGTGCGCCGGAGGGGTTGCTGGCGTAAAGCCAAACTTCATTAAGGGTTGTAGCAACAGTTGGACCTGTATGGATAACGGTTCCAGCAGATGCTGTCGCAGCCACCAAAATTGGTCTCCCATCGGTAGAGCCACTCAATATCTTTTTAGCGAATGTAGCCATTATTTATCTCCTAAGAAAAAACCTGTGTTTGAATAATTAAATCAGCAGATAGTTGACCACCATTAATAGTCCCGCTAACAGTTGAGTCGCCAGTAACATTAAGGCTTGTTAAAGTGCCAACACTTGTTAAAGATGACCCAGTAACTGTGGATTTAATAGTAGTACCAGGAAGGGTTTCAGCACTAAATGTTGTGCTGTTATAGGTATTCCAAGTAGTACCATCATAAATCCAGGTCTTGTTACCTACGGTAAATGTGTCGTTGGTTGCTGGTGAGTTAGGGTAGTCAATAGCCATTATGCGCTACCTCCGTCTAGTCCAGAACTGGGTGAACCTACTTCAATCCAAAACGAATCATAATACACATACATTGCGCCAGTGTTGGACTTAAACCATAACTGCCCTGCATAAGGTGATGCTGGAGCGGTATCCGATGCGGTAACAACTTTACGAGACACCCACAGAGAGCCGTTATACCCAAGAAATTCACCAGAGTTGGGGGAAGGCAAACTGACGTTGTGCAACTCATCCAATTCGTAACCGTTTTGAGTAGCAACATAAATAATACCGTTGTTGGTGGCTCGGACAACGACACCGATGAACACCAAGTGATCAGGGGCAGTAGCCTTGGTCGTGGTAAATGCGCCGTCATCGCCCAGCCACAGGATGTCACCAGCGGTATACCCGACACTCAAGTCAATACCATCAACGTACCCACGGGTAACAATAGGCCCATTGTTACTAGCGGTGATGTTGGCACCGGCGACACCAATGGTCTTTGATGAGGTGGTGTCGCTTGATTTATCGGCCCGTTTTACTGTGGCATGGTCACCAGTAGCGCCAAACAGGTAGACACAAGTACCGGTTGTAAGCGTGGTCGCTTCAGCGTTACGAACATAAGAAATTAGCGGGATGTGGCTGTTTACCCACGATGTGCCGTTGTACGAAAGCCCTTGGAACTCCTCAGGAGATGTAATAACAACATCGGAAAGGTCGTCTAGGGCGCCAACATTAGACCCGCCAGCACCAACAGAAGCCGCGCCAAACTTTGTGCCGTCGTACTTAAGAACATACCCGGTGGATGCACCAGTCGTGTCAATCTCAACCCCCTTGACAAAGAGGGACTTTAGAAAGTTAGCCATGTTCTACCCTTTGGGTTATCAACCGATTACAACTACCTTGTACTGGTCGGTCGTGGGGGCCGTAGCAAATGCAAGTGTAACCGTATTGTTGGTCGCATGGGTAACATCCGCAAAAACAACCTCTCCTGTGGCGGCGGTGTACAGGCTAACGACGACATCGGTGGTTCCGAGGTTATGGGTAACCGTAATGGTGCTAGCACTGTTGTCACCCACGGTTGTGTAGTACTTGGTCGTGGCTCCAAGGTTGGTCCGGGCACCAGCGGCCGTGCTGGCCCCCGTACCACCGTAACCAACGCCCACCACAGTAGCCTGCCAAACACCGGTAGCGATGGTGCCAACCGAGGTCAGGCTGGACGAGGTAACTCCCGAACCCAAAGTTGACCCGGAAAGGACCTGAGTACCGTTGATGTAATAAGCCTTACCGCTGGCCAGATTAAAATGCTCAGACGAGGTCCACGCATCAGTGGCGTCAACCCAGATAAAAGTCTTGTCGCTGGCGCCCTTCAGCGTAAGACCACCGCCGTCAGCGGCGGAGTCAAGGGTGTTGCCATCAGCCAAAACGATGTTTTTATCGTCAATACTGATGGTCGTAGAGTTAATTGTGGTGGTCGTGCCGTTAACCGTCAAGTTACCAGCAATAACAACCGTACCTGAGGCGTTACCCACGTTGATTGTCGTGGCGTCTCCACCAAAGTTAATGGTTGTGGCGGTGGTGTTGAGCAGGGAAAAAGTCGTGCTGTTCGTGGTCAGGCTGGTGGTGATTTGGGGAGAGGTACCAAACACCAATGACCCGCTACCAGTTTCATCTGAAATAACGCCAGCAAGGGCTGACGAGGTCGTGGACGCAAACTGCCCAAGCGTTCCGGTGGTCAGAGCCACATCAACAATTGCTCCAACACTTGCGTTGACGCTCGTAACGCCGGTGCTGGAGGTTAGGTAGACGTTGGTGTCCAGTGACCAAGTGTTAGCCGCGGTCTTTTTCAGAAGTCCCGAAGTACCCGTCAGTGCGGCGATAGCCGAGAGGTCACCGTCATAGGGTTGCCAAGTGCCCGAGGGCCCGGCGCTGATCTCTACCCAAGTAGTCCCGTTATGGTACTTGAGCGCCATGACGCTAGCCGAAGTGTCAAAGTAGATTCCACCAGCCTTCGCGCTCGGAGAGGGCGGGGTTCCAAGGTTGTGGATGACGACATTGCGAATCTCGTTACCATTTAGATCAACATTATTTAGGAACTTAGACATATGACCTCACGATAGATAGGCTTTACCACCGAAAGCGGCCGTAAAGGATATTGAGAGCGAATTAACCGATGTATATGTTACATCACCAATAACAACATTTTCACCGCTATCAACCACGGTAACGGCCGGATAGAACCCCAAATTGTGGTTTACAACCCATGTAGCCGCCGAAAGGCTTTGCGTGTGGATGTAAGAACCACCCGTTGGCAAGACAAAGTTGATGACCTGATTGGGGGCCGTACCGGTAATGCTCACCGCCGCGGGACCCGCAGTGACGGTTCCGACAGTCAGGACGTTGGCAGGGCCAGCGACACCGGGATCGTGGACTTCAAGGGTGCGATCAGCGGGCTCGTCAACGACCGAGTTAGTCTTAGTACGGGTAACGGTAACAAACTTACCGGCCGGGCGGCTGACCTCTACGCTACTCATGCCGGGGGCGACGCCACCGCGGCCGTAACAATGATGGTTCCTGCCGCCAAGTTATCCCAGTCGCCCGCCGTGTCTTGAACAAACAAGTCAAATGCGTAACTACCAGCGGCAATGGTGTTCTTATCAGACACATGCATCTCAAGCGTGGCCCCAGTCGCGGGAGCCAAGTAACCACGGCGATTACCCGTCAGTCCAGTAATTGTCCCCTCGTTCGGCACCGTGGCGTACCAGCGAAGATCAAGGACCGTGGCTCCCGTGGAATCCACGGCCTGCAAGTAGGCGTTTTGAATGGTAATAACGTCCCCATCGGAATCGCGCCAAGTGAATGTGCGGCGGAAGTCCACATGCTGTTTGAACCGAATTTCCATGGTCTGCGAGTCCTCCGAGGGGGTGATGGTATTTGATGCCTCTACCGAGATAATCCCCCGGACTACGGGCTGGGTAATTGTGGCGGTCTGCCCGGGGTACACGATTGACCTAGTGCAGGTAGCAATAACATCAAACTCCAGATCGCCGGTCGGGAGGTTGTTGGTCTCCTCGTCCGTCAAGGCAATCAGGATTTCACCTTTGTTAGTTATGGTGATGTCAAACTCTACTCGTCCCGTGGCGCTCGTTTTTACGGCCCCGCGGGCCTCGGTAACCTTAATAAGGCGACGGGTACGGCGGTCTTTTACGACAACCATCCGCTCCCAAGGGAGCCCTTTAGTGAGTGTGTATGACGCCCGCGAAACCATAACTGCAATAATACCTCATTCCTTGTCGTCAGGGGTAAAAACCCCAGCAAGATGGAAGATTAGTGCGGCTACGGAGATAATAATTCCGGTCTTCTTAACATCGCCGCTCAAAGTAATCAGGACTAGGCCGGTTCCAGCCAGCGTCCACGCCAGCGCGGCTGATTCTTTCCAAAGTTTCTTCATTTGTCAGTTCCTTACTCGGGTGGTCGGGGTGGGCATTGCAAATACAACCGCTGTTGCCGCGACTATTACACGCCGTACCCCAACCGAGACGGATGACCCGGTAGGTACATAACTATCAAATTGTCCACCAAAGACATTTATTTGAGCCTCAAACTCCTCCTTGACGGCTTCAGGGGCGTCGCTAAGGGCTTCAGCAATGGCTTCTGCCTGATCATCGGTCAGTTCTGCCTCGGCAATAGCCTCAATCAGGACTTCGGCCTGCGCCTCGGTCAACTCCACCAAAACGTCTTCGCTGAAGAGTTCTTCAATAACCTCTACGTTTAGTTCTTCAACGTCAATTGTATCAATAAGTTCAGATATTTCTTCCGTACTTAGTTCATCAATAGACGAGACCAACTCGTTAACTGACTCCGTTGAGTCAGCGGGCTCCTCAGGGGTAACCGGCTCCTCAGGGGGCGTCGTAGACGGACTGGTTGACTCCGGTATGGAGGTGCTCGTAGATGTTGAGGCGACCGTTGTTGTAGTGGTAGTAGAAGGGGGAAGGGTTGGGGGTATTACAGTGGGGACAGTCGGCAATGATGGCGCCGTCGTAGTGGGCTCCACAGGAACACTGGGTAGTACCGGGGTAACAGATGTAACAGTCGGGGCCACAGTAACAGTCGTAGTTGTAGGTTCCGTCGTCGTAGTAGTCGGAGCCTCGGTCGTCGTTGAGGTACTCGTGGTAGTTGGAGGTTCCGTGACAGGGACAGTCGTTTCGGGGACAGTAGTAGTACTGGTCGTCGTCGTAGTCGTGGATGTTGTAGTTTCCGGCCATGTCGTCGTTGTCTCTGGGGCGTTAGTGGGGGTGGTGTTTAGTTCAACTCGGTATGACGTACCATACCATGCGTCGGGATTCCCACAGCACACACCTGTGCGAAGCCTATACGAGCCCGGTTGGACGGGTATTTCAATCCAAGAGTCCAGCCCGAAGTAATCGTCGTTTTGGGCAAGTAAGACACCGTTTGCGTCGTACAACCAGAGCATGGAGTCAATGCTGTATTCCCATGCGTAAGTGCGAACCTTGAAATCTGAAGGTTCCGTGTAGGTAAACCAAAGGTCATTTGCCCCAGTAACCGTATAAGTAACTGCTTCCGCTCTAGCGGTACTAACGGGGAATATGGCAACGGCTATGAGTAGCCATTGGAGTGCTCGTGTTATGCGCCAAAATGCGGCGCGAGTCACTTCTTCTTTGCGACAGTTTGCTCTGCGACCTTGGCCAGTTCTTTCGTCGCCTTATCAAAGAAAGAGGCGATGTTAGGGTTACCCACCAAGGTAGAAGCCCATGCCATCGCCGCTGAGATAGCGGGGATAAGGACTACGGCGAGTTCAGGGTTACTGCGGAAACCGTAAGCAACGAGTGCAAGCACAGCGCCCTTGCCGGTCTGGTCCATAATTTGAGTCTTCATTTCTTTTCCTCCAAATGGCGGTTAAGTCGCTCCTCAACACGGTCGTGGTCTTTACGCAGGTATTTTACATCTGCTTGAACCTCAACAATTGTTGTGTGCGTGTCAGTAAGGCTATCAGACAAGCGATCCAACTTCTGTTGTACCACCGCGTGATCTTTGGCATTTTGACGGCTAAATCGCGTGATGATAGCGACGATGATTGCGCCTACCGCAGTAACAGCGGCGGCTTGAACACCCTCAGCAACAGTAATGGCCCACATGTCACTTAACCACCGTCAATGTCACTGAGAACGATCCCGGGCCTGTCGGATAGGTGCTAATCACGGTGGCGCTTCTCCATCCTTCTGCCTTTGCCCGACGCAGGGCAATGGTTCTTACATCACCTATGTACGGCGTGTTGATGTCGTAAGTGATGATCATGCAAGAACCTCAGTACCGGGTACGGGAATTGAACCCGTCTACGAGTGTATATAAGACACCTTGCGTCAACCAGACGCACCACCCGGTACCATCAGTATAAGGCCCGGGTGGTGCGAGGTCAAAGAGGCAAAGTCAGCGGTTGTAGCCCTTGGTGCTGTACGGGTCGTTGACGTAATCTTCGTCATCGTAACCTTCGTTCTCGTCCACAAACGAGAAACCATGCATGTCCTCAGGGTCAACGTAGCCCTCGCGGCCAGTGTCCAAGGACATGGCGCGGCCAGAGCGACCGGCGCGGGCGCGAGAACGCATAGCCTCCACCACATGCATGTGGGGATCGTTAATCGGACGGCCTCTGTGATCGTATGCCATTTTAAACCTCCATAGATCGGATGGTTTTATTTTACACGATTTTTGGAGGCTACATATCCAGAGGCATCACAACGATGGGTGTTCTTTCTCCCACCCATGCGCCAAGGATGTTGAAATCTACATACTCCATGGCTTCGTCCAGAGAAAGGCCATCGCGCTCTACGAGGATGTTGACAATGGCTTCCCACGAGTACACCGCCAGAGTGGGGGTGTTGATCCGGTTAGTCAGGCCAATGATCGCTTCGTCAAAACCGTCGATCAGTAGCACATCCGCGTCGTCGGTAATGGAGACAATGTGCTCTCTAATGTCATTGTTATTCACGGTGTTGAACATTTGTGCCTCAATTCTTATGTTACTTTTAATGCATCTTTTTGTGTTTTTTGTGCCGAAATTGCCCATGGGCTTTGCGGCTCTCTATTTTACCCTAGTCCGACTTCTCAACCTTGTCAAACACGTTGTTGATCTCGTTCACACTATGTGAAAGACGGGCCGTTCACGCCAGTTACACGCAGATGTCGGGGGTTGTAGATTGTGACATCCGGGGTGCTGTCTTGTGACGCAATACTATCGCGGTTGCCATGGTACCCCCAACTTGACAAAGTGTCAGCAACATTCTCGGTGTTTGCATTGTCTTTAGCCCAGTCATGTACTTCTTGGTGCCTTCTTTTAGAAGAGTCCAGACCATAATAAGCACCATGGTATTCCAACCATTCCTGTGGGTCAGATGCACCAAAATCATGATAATCCTGAAGTGCCTGAGTAGTTCGGCGTTGGTTTTCAAGATGAGGGTTGGCTTCAATGTCTCCGTGTATCTTTAAGCGACGAGTGGGGCTAACTGTAATGACATGGTCTCCCCACCCCCGGGCGGTATCGTCACTTGTAGTTAAGTAGACACCGGGAATCCCGGCAATGACATGATCACTGGAGGGTTCCAAACCAGTCTTCAGAATGCTGTGGACGTTCTGTTCACTGGTTCCATGGAAGAGGACTTGATCTTTGTTGATGTACTCGTAAGCAGGCATTACTCAGTTTTCTCAATCTTGTCAAACACCGCGTTGATCTCGTTCACATCCAACTTACCATCGTCAATGTACGCACGCGCCAACCCCTCAATCACCGTGGAGATGCCGCCGATACCGGCCATGAGGCAGGCTTTCCACAAAGGTACTCCCGCGATGGCGCCAGCACCAACCACACCGAGGGCGGAGGCGGCAAATACTGCGAGAATTCGCATGCTGATGGCTTTGAAATTCGTAATGTCGTTCATGCACCAAGTATACTAAAAACCGTGCATACAGAAGCATGGACGTTTTTGAGTAATAGGGCTAAAGAGTTAAATCCTTCGTCTATTTTGGACGTTGGGGGCCGAAACATTAACGGAAGCCCCCGAGACCTTTGGCCTAATGCGGCTTATACGGCGCTGGACCATATCAAGGGCGACGGCGTGGATATAGTTGCAGACGCAACTACTTGGGTGCCTGACCGCCAGTGGGACATGGGGCTGTGCACCGAGGTGTTTGAGCACATTTCCCCAGCGGATTACCGGCTTGTCTTGGGGGTTCTGGGACGGGCAATTAAGTACCGAGGGGTGTTGCTCATAACCTGTGCTACTGATCCCCGAGAACCACACTCAGCGTGGGGTACCCCGGGCATGCCTCAGGATGAGTTTTACGGAAATGTAGACCCGTACGACCTCCGGGCCGCGCTACAGGAAAATTCATGGGAGTTCATGGATTTAATTATTGACCGCTATCATGGCGACCTCTATGTTGAGGCCATAAATCATAATCAAAACGGCTGACACTCTGTACCAATAACAACGGGCCACAGGTCGTGGGGGCGGTAAAACGGGTCCGTATTAATACTGCCGACCCATGCCTCAGCCTCGTGGCGGTGGTTACGCCCACATCGTTGTAATTTGTTGATGTGCTCCCCGGTGGCCCACCAGAAATTACCTCCCCAGAAAGGGTTAGGGTTATCCGGGTTTATTGGGTAGTAATGGCATCCCGCCGTAGTGGCCCCATCCTTCAAAGCCTGAACCGCTCGCTCCCACTCCACAATGTTGACGCGGGTCATACCAAGACGCCACCGGTCATTAATCGTGGCAAAGTTTGCCGCGCCTTTTGTATGGGCGTACACAAAGTATGAATCTGGGTCCTCTTTGGCCTTGTCGTACAGGGGGTCAAGCGTTACCTGCTCCCACCCTGAGGGGGCGGTTGCGGCCACGTTAAATGTCAATCCGTGCAGAGTAAGGTATTCCTGCGCCATGGTGATGTTTGCGGGGGTCCCCACAAACCCAATATTCAATGATGCAAGGTTGGAGTAAAGCCCATAGTGCACCAAGGCGCGAATGTGGTCAGGCACACACAATTGCCAGTTACCGTCTGCGTACAGATGGTAGAAATGGTGTATCCGAATGTCTGACATAAGTGCTGGTCAGAGGTCTAATTGCAACTGATCTGGATTGAGAGGGGGCGTTTTGGGGGTGCGGGTGCTCTTCAGGATATTACGGACGGTTTGTCGTCCAGCCGCTATCTCTTCTTTGGGAATACTCTCGTTGTATACCTCGTAAATACTGTCCTTACCAATTATGCGGTTTTCCGCAAAATCTAATGTGTTCTCCGTTGTTTTTGGGACATCACTAGGGCGCACAACACCGCGATCTGCCAAGTTTTTTACTAATGACATGCTATGTCCGGAAAGATTGCTATCGGGACGTATGTCAATACCCTGCTCATCGGCAATGTTTTTGGCAATGCCCAGCAAGTTCATAGAGTGGATGCGCCCAATACGACTACCCGCTAAGTAATGGACGGTATAGGTGGCAGGCTGGGGAGGTGTGTGCTTAAAGAGTTGTTGCTGTTGCCCGGGGTGTACTCCCCTGTTTAAGACAGTAAGCGCCGCGTTTATGTGTTCAACGCGGTTTTCTCCCGATGGGTCGGGTTTTATTTCTTGAAGTTTCTCCGGTTCGGCAGATTCCCGTATCATGCTCAATGCGGAATGGACCTGTACCGCACCACCAGAAGTGCCCCAACCCGTCTTTAAATCCGGGCGATCCTCAAAAACTCCAAGTTCTACCTGCGTTGGTTGCCCGGAGCGTTTTGAGCGTTCTATGTTACGTCTATATTCCATAGTTAATCCTATCTACCCACGGGCATTTTAGTACAACAGCCTGTGGATAACTCTTACTTGAACGAACGCCACCTAATTGGCTCGCGCTCGCCATCGTCGCTCTCAGAGTCATGGGGCTCAAACAGTTTGGTTACCCCAACATAAGAAATCGGCCCCCCACGGCGGGTGTCTTGCTTGTGGATGATGTACGAGATACTGCCCTTATCCTCATGGTGGTTGCGGTACTGCATGACCTCTCCCTGTTTAACGCTGTCGGGATCAGCGGGCACATCTTCCCAGAGGGTCGGGCCGGGGTCGTCAGCGAGGTGGTGGACGTTTTCCATGCTCCATTTCTTATCCGGCTCGTGCAAGTCATCCCCCCATACCTCTGGGCGGATCATGGAACGGGGAATGCGGTAGTGGTGCAGGTACGGGCGATCTACGTCCACCTCAGAGCGGTCAAGAGCCGCCTCCTTGGTGCCACCGAAAAGATACTGGCGGCGGTTATGCATGGCTGTATGCGGGGGGAACTCGTCCTGAGATGCATGGAAGAAATCAACAAACTGGGTTTGGTGGAGTTTGCTTCGTGCGGCCATGGTCAATCCTCAAAGAGTTTCAGTTGCTGAGGCTTGCGACCCCGCGGTTTGGGCGTTGCCTTGGCGGGGCGGAGCAGTGATTTAATGTGCTTGCGGGCGTCTCGGGCCCGGTCGGATACATCTGTGTAATAGTCTGGGAGGTCTCGGGCGTCGTCAAGATCAACAGATTGATCTAATTCTTCTGCGGTGTTCCAGAAACTTAAATCATTACTCTCGCTTGTAGGGATGTCTTCTTTATTTACGGCTCCACGAGCGCCCAAATGGCGCACAATACGCAGGCTATGTTCCGATAAGTTGTCCGAGGGGGCCAGTGGGTGCCCCGTCTCTGCCCGTACGTCCATATCGGCCATACCCAGCATCGTCATCGCGGCCACCTTGGCGCCCGGGTTATTACGGGAGGCTAGGTAGTTAACGTATGAGGGTTTCGGGGGGTTATGAGCAAACAACTGCAACTGATCGTCTTTATCAGCGCGGCGGAAAACACCGTCTTTATGCCAATACGTCAGATCGGACTCCGAGAACGGTACGCCTTTGTCATAATCCCGCTTCGTGTCCTGAAGTTCCATAATGTGCTTAGCAACACCGTCTTCAGCAATAGCCCCAACGGTGTCTTTATAGAATTGATCACCCGATAACCATTTACCAACACCGACAGTCATTGTGGTGTCACCCGGACGATGCCATATATTTGCGGTGGCATCAACGCCCCCATCGCCACGAGTGGGGTCTAAGTATGCGTTGTACGTTGAAGAGTGCGGATCGTGACTGACGAAGTACGGCATGGCTTTATTTTACCATGCCCATTACGCGGCGAATTTTTCACTCCCCCACGAGGTCATCCCAATTAATCACCGGTCAGTAGTCAAAGCGGGAGTTGTAAGCGTCTCGGATGTCCTCACGGCTGAACGGCTGATCATATCCGACGATACGATTCTTACGGTAGTTATGGAGCATGCGCTCAGCCTGATACTCGTCCACGGGGTCGTGGATACGCGAGCCCTCCCGTTGTCGGGTCTCACTAGTGATGGAGTGAGTCATACGAAAATCCTCTTCAGCGTCCTCGGGGTCAGTCCAAGGGCTGAGGTCTAAATCCTCAACATGTTGCTCACGAGTGTTCTCCAAATGTGCCGCAAGTGCACGGGAGATACGGGGGAGGCCCGAGCGGCCAATCCGCTGGTTGTGTTGCTCACGAGTTGCCATAGTTATCTCCCAAAGGGGTAGTACTGCCCGTATCGCCTATTTAGATAATGGCGGTTTGCAAACGCCCACGAGAGTTCTCGTTGTGTCTTGGGCGAGGCCGTACCCGCCGCCAACCGGTCCGTGGCGTCCCATATGGCTGGGTAGGTGGCAGGATCGTGGAACACTCGCCTACTAGAACCAGCCGGGTCAATAGGGGCGCCACCACTGGTTTCATAATCTTCGCGTGTCCGGGTGTTGGCGCGGGAAAGTGCCAACAGTCGCTCAATACGAGGATACGATGCCATAATTAACCCTCCTTAGTCACAGGGTAAAACAGTTGGGGGTTTCGTCGGCGCATGGCGTGGCGGAAACGGAAGGTATGCCCAATCAGGAACCGGTCCACATCTACGCTGTCAGATTCGGGATTATTGGTTGCCACATCCTGCACTCGGCGGCGAACACTATCCAAATCTTCGCCACCGATACGGTGGGGAATACCAGCGTACGAGTGCTCAGTGTTCATTTCTGACTCATGCGCGGCCAGCAGGCGGGTAATTCGGGGGTATTGGTTCATATCGCTAGTTTAGCCTAAATAAAGTCTTCCCAATTATCTGTTTGATAATCAGTTTTACAATCTTGGCAGTAGTGGAGGCTATTCGGGTTGTCCGGTTCCATAGGGGACACATTCCCCCACTCACTACCGCAGTTAGAGCAGGAGGGTTTAGATTTGATACGGGCGTATTGTTTACCTGTCCACTTCTTGAAATCACCATTTTGCTCTGTTGATTTGTGTAAGTTGTTGAATTCCCCAAATTGGGGACCAGTAGGCTTAGGCATAGGACCAGTTTACCATTTTGAATCGTGGCGCTCGGGCCGCGGGTATACGGGATTCTCATTCACGCGGTCGTAGTGTACGGGTAGCCCTTCCACTTCATCTTTGCTTGTGTAAGTAATAGGTATAAAGGCATGGTCATCAGCGGATGCCACGCGGTGGTAACCATTTCTAATCTCTGTGGTGCGGCCCGACACGCCCAACTGTACGGGGTTTACGATGCCATGTTGCCGTACACTGCGGTATACGCCACTTTTAAGTGCCTCGTCACCCTTACGCTCCCAAAATTCATCCTCACGGGTTGACCAGCGCCGTTCTCCCGTGCGGGGGTCTCGCACCATACGGCTCCCCGCGTTTTCCACATCAGCGATATCCAGTTCATTATCTACTGGGAGTGACTGCAACCAACTTTTTGGCATGAACAATTGGTCATTTAGGTGGTGAAAGGCGGGCATGGGGCCAGTTTACCATTTTGAATAGGTCTATTGATGGGTTTTAACGGTCGGTGGGGCTTCGCTCCTACCCCCCACCCGTGTCGCCACCCCCGTTTAACCATGGGGGGTGCTCCGATGTTGTTGCAAATGCAACAATCTCCCCCGCACCGCGCCGCCCCACCGGCTCGGTCCCCTCTCTCTGTACAGAACCCCAATGAAACCGGGCTGGTTGGGCGCATCGTGCAACTTGTTGCAAATGCAACAACCTAGGCGTGGGTCTACAAGTTGTTGCAAATGCAACAAAGCGGTGTGGGGGTAGGTCACCACTCACTCACCCCTCCCATTATCCACAGGTTTATTGCCACCACCCCCTCATTCCTCCGTTCCCCCTGCTCATCCCCCCTTTCTCCCCCCTTCTCTACCTGTCCCATGGTGGGACGGCGTTTCGGGGTGGCGCGAATAAATACCCCCAATAAATGGCCTCTGAGCAGGGATTATGTACCTATTTCGTTCAGGGAGAATCCATGGGTACATTGGTGGCGTGAGGAGCGACGACGGCGGGGTGACCCACCGACCGAGCCCCTCGCAGTCCTCTGACAAACAAGCGCCATACGCCACCCACGGTTCGCACCGCCTGCCGGTTGCCTCGCACTTCTGCGAGGTGCCCGCACTTCCGCCGAGTGCCCTACGGGAGCGTCGCTTCATCACCACTGCGAAGCCTGATGCCTAGTCGTCGCTCCGTCCTACGCCAATACCAAGGTTCGGACGGGGCGCTACCAACGGCGAACACGGTCTGCTCGGTCTCACCTCTCCGGAGGGCGCTCATGCGTTTGACCCCAGTCTCACAGCCTCCCCTCGGGGAGCCGAGAGAGCCACCCCAGTAGCCAGCATCGCCTGCTTCCACCACCATCCATGCTCTGCCCACCTCGTGGGCGTGCCGGTGGGTAGGTCACCCTGCCCACCCCAGCACGAGAGCCTGCGCCCGAGACTCGGGGGATGGCGGTGGCGACGGCGGTACCGGTAGAACGACCAACGACGACGAAGCCTCTCACCGGATGGGACTCACCTCCCTGTTGTCCGGATGCTCGGCAGATAACCCAATCAATGCGCCCCTAGCAAGGGCAAGGTTGAGGCATTGAAGTCACGGACGGGAGCGCCCTGAAACATGGGGCACGGCTCATCACCACTCCCGCCCACTGCGGGTGTCCCATGGTGGGACGCACGCTTCACCATCACCAACCACCACCACCAAGGAGCACCACCAATGTCCAGCAACACCTTCCCCACCGGTCTCGCCACGCTGTTGAACGGCGACCACCGACCCAGCAAGTCCCGCAAGTCCACCACCACCACCACCACCAAGGAGACCACCGTGCCCACCACCGAGACCCCCGTCAACACCGACGCTTTGATCAACGAGGCGCTCATCGCCATCGGCGCTGAGATCGTTGCCGAGATCGCCCACGAGGATGCGCTCCGCACCGCCTGCATCGCCGTCCACACCGCCACCAAGGCGGGTGCCTCGGTGCGCCAGTTGGAGAAGGCTTCGGAAGCCGTCGTCGGTCGCAAGGTCAGCAAGACCACGATCGCTCGCTACGCCAAGGTCGGTGAGGCGCTCGTCGCCAACCCCGAGTTGGTCGCCTCCGAGGTGCGTGCGTCGGTCATTGCCGACGAGAAGAAGAGCGCCAAGAAGAGCGCCAAGGCCAAGGCCGAGGCCGACACCGCCGAGGGCGACGACACCCCCGAGGTGGACGAAGTGCCGGTGGACTTGGAGTTCATCGTGGAGGCGCTCGTGGATGCGCCCCGCCCCGGTTTGCGTGCCGTGTCGGCGCACTTGGAACTGACCGACACCGACGACTACGAGGTGTGCCTCGTGGTCGCTCAGGGTGCCCTGCTCGCCAGCGCCAACCTGTCGGGCGACGACGAGGTGGCGCAGGCGCTCCGAGTCCTCGCAGAGGCGGTCGCCAAGATCGCTCGCACCGCCGAGTGACCCCCCGAGGGGTGTCCCACGATGGGACACCCCTCACCCCTGTCCACCACCGAACCAACCCAAGGAGACCACCATGACCACGAAGTGCATCGTCGCAATCAAGATGCTGGGAGCAACCCAGTACATCGCCAACCACCAGTGGGAACTGGTGAAGACGGTGACCAACTACTCCTGCCCCGAGTTGGGGACAGGCTCGTGGACGGAGCACTACGAGTGCGCCAACTGCGACGAGCAGAAGACGGTGAACATCGTCAACAACCGCTCGGGCGACTGACCGTTCACCATCACCGACCACCAACCAACCAAGGAGAGCCATGACCACCACCACCAAGCCCAGCCCCATCCACACCGAAGAGATTCGGGCGACCGCCGTGCTCCTGCGAGACCTGCGGGTGTGCGCCAAGGCGCAGGCAGAGCAGGGCGACCTCGTGTCGTTCGCTCAGATCAACGCCGAGGTGATCAAGACCGAGCGCCTGCTCGCTCAGGTGATCAGCGCCGAGATCGCCAAGCAGGCTCGTCGCAAGAAGTGACCCCCTCGGGGGTGTCCCACCGTGGGACACCCCCGCCTGACCAACCCTCAGACCAACAAGGAGACCAACCATGCCGTTCCACCACGCCAGCCAGTCACTCGCAACGACCCCGCCCGTCCCCGTCGTGGGGGACACCGTCACCGCCCTCACGGACATCTGGGAGGGCGCTGAGGCGCTCACTGGAACCATCACCGCCGTGTACACAGCCGATTCCGTGGTGGTGGAGTTCACCGACCAGCACGGCACGCTCCGCCTCGCTGAGGTGGAACCCCGAAAGCGGGGCGAGTCCGTGGTTCTCTGCGGAGACTCCGACTTCTCCCTGTCCCGTTCGTGGGACACCCCCGCCTGACCATCAGACCAACCCAACCAACCCAACAGGAGACCACCACCATGACCAGCAAGCACGACCTCATCCAAATCCCACTGTCCGACACGGCAGTCTTCAGCATCTGCCAGTGGACGCACCACACCTACAAAACCCACGAGGTGGCCGTCCTCGCAAGGGACGAGTCCACGGGCTTCTACGAGTTCGTGCCCTTGCGTGAGTGGTCGGGCATCGTGAGCAAGGACAACTCGTTCAGGTTCACGGACATCCGAGCGCTCGGAGCGTTCATCGCTCAGGCAACGGCGTGGGCGAGCCGAACCGTCCCCGCCTGACCAACCCATCCACCACCAACCCAACCCAACCCAACCCAGCAAGGAGACAAGCATGACCAGCAAGTGGAACCCCGAGGACGACCAAGAGGTGTTTGACGCCCTCGTCGGCGCCGGTGCCAGCCAGTACGACTGGTACCGTGAACTGGACGAGGACGGAGAGACCGCCACCATCGTCATGGAGACAGGCGACTGGACGGACGAGGGCAAGTGCATCGTCCGTCGCCGTCGCTTCACCGCCCCCGAACTGGTGGCTCTCGTCAACGCCATCGTTTCAGAGAAGCGAGCAGGCTGGAAGCACATCCAGCGTGCGGTGGAAGACGATGACTTTGACAGCAACGACGCTGACATCGTCTTCCAGCACGCCGTGCTGGGCGACCTCGTCTTCGGCTGACCGACCCCCTCGGGGGGTGTCCCACGATGGGACACCCCCACCAACCATCACCATCACCAACCCAACCCAACAAGGAGCACCACCCATGTACGGCATCACCGCCCCCACCCCCGTCCCCTACGACGAGAACAACCTCGCAACATGGTCACGAGACCAACTGGAGCGTGCGCTCCGTGCCACCCGTGGCTCGGAGTACATCGCCATTGAGCAACGCAACGCCCTCTCGGAGGCTCTCGTCGCCGTTCAGGAGTTCGTGAATGCCATCTCGGACGGCGGGGACTTGGACGAGGCGTGGGATCACCTCGCCCCCCTGTTCGTCAGCGAGTTGCTGGAGGACCCCCGCAGGGTGCAGGAAGACTTGGACTACGAGGTGACCGTCACGTTCAACGTGCGGGTCAGCGCCGAGTTCAGCCCGATCAAGCGTGACGAGGTCGTGGCTGACATCCTCAACCGGCTGGAGCGCACCGACTTCGCCCCCGAGATCAGCATCTCGGACGGCGACGACCTGCCCAGTTCGTGGGGCATCGTGGACTACGAGATCAGTGAGGTGGATGTCACCGACCCCTCGCAGGATGTCAGCACCCACGAGTGACGTTTCGGGGGTGTCCCATCGTGGGACACCCCCGTCAGACCAACCAACCAACCAACCAACCATCAAACCAACACAAGGAGAACCAACCATGTCCACCAAACTGGAGAAAGACTGGGCGCTGACCTACAAGGTCACCATCGTCAAGCACGGGCGCTTCCGGTACTACGGGCGGTTGTACACCCGCCTCGTCTGCGCCGACAGCAACCTGCCCCCCACGCCGTGGGGGCAGACCCACTACCACCGTGGAATCACCCGCTGGGGCACCAACCGTGTGCTCGCCCGTATCGGGCGGGACAGCGCACGAGTGTGGCGCTACGACCAGCGCCATCCCGTCAACCCCGAGGCTCAGGCAGTAGCCTGACTCAACGAGGGGTGTCCCACCGTGGGACACCCCTCACCAAGTCCACCCCCACCGTCACCACCAAGGAGAACCAGCATGAGCAAGCCCACCGCCCAACAGATCATTCAGGATCATGGAGACATCATCCTCACCGCATTGGGGGACTACCGAAGGTGGTGGTCATCCGAGGACTCAGAGGAGCGTGAACTCATTGAGTTGATTGACTCAGCCATTGATGCGATCAACGTCTTCAGCGCCGAAAGCCAACCCGACACTTAATACTGACCCGTCACCACCACCACCAACCAACACAAGGAGAGACCATGGCACTAGCCGACAAGGCTCGCAAGGGAGCCACCAGCGCCGAGGCGATCATCGCTGAGGCGAAGTCCCGTGTCGTCACGGGCATCGCTGAGTTCTCGGGGCGCATCGCTCCCGAGGGCATCGTGCACCACCGGCTCTCCATTGAGCCGATGCCCCACCAGTTGGTCATCGCTGAGGCGGTGCAGGCTGGGCACACTCGTCTGCTGATCGCTGACGACATGGGCGTTGGCAAGACCTACAGCGCCTTGCTGGCGCTGGACGAGTGCGATGCCTACCCCGCACTCATCGTCTGCCCACCGGCGCTCGTGATCAACTGGGAGCGCTCGTGCAAGACGGCGCTCCCCAACCGCACGGTCGCTCGCATCGGTGGCAAGACCCCCACGGCGGTGCCCGATGCCGACATCGTGATCATCCCCGACTCGGTCGTGGGTGACTGGGCGCTCGCCCCCAAGGATGTGCTGGCGAAGTGGGAGAAGACCAACCGCCTGCTCCCCCGTGGGCAACAGCGCCCCATGCCCACGAACATCCTCGCCCAGCACCCGTGGCGTGGTCTCGTGCAGGACGAGGCGCACCGGAGCAAGACCCCCGATGCGCTCCGCACCAAGGGTGTCACCGCCATCGCCAAGGCCATGACCCCCGAGGCGGTCGTGCTGTGCCTGACCGGCACACCGCTGACCAACCGCCCCGTGGAGTTGGTGCCCATCCTCAACATCCTCGGTCACCTGCCCCGCTTCGGTGGCAGTGCGAAGTTCAAGCACCGCTACTGCGACCCTCGCCCCGGTTTCCGTGGGCGCATGGACTTCACGGGTGCGAGCAACCTGCGGGAGTTGAACGAACTCCTGCGTCGCTGGGTGATGATTCGGCGCAAGCGCTCCGAGGTCATCACACTGCCCGACTTCAGCCGGTGGCTCACGCCCGTCACCATCACGGGCAAGCACCTCACCGACTACAAGCGTGCGGTGCGGGACTTGGAGGAGTTCCTCCAAGAGAAGCGTGGCGACGACGAGTACAGCATCAACGCCAACGCTGAGGCGCTCGTCCTCCTCGGTCAACTCCGGCAGATCGCCGGACTCGCCAAGGTTGAGACCGCCGTGTCCTGCACCAGCGAACTGCTGGACAACGACGAGCAGGTGTTCCTCGTGACCGCCCACAAGGAGGTCGCTTGGCGCATCCGTGAGACGCTCATCAGCGAGGGTGTCAAGCCCTCCGAGATCGTCTCGGTCACGGGTGACGACACCCAGCGTCAGAAGCAGGAAGCGGTTGACGCTTTCCAGTCCGGTCGGGCACGAGTCCTCATCGGCAACGTCGTCGCCGTCAGCGAGGGTCTCACGCTCACCTCGTGCGCCAACATGATCACGGTGGAACTGCCGTGGACACCCAGCGCACTGAAGCAGGCCGAGGCTCGCATTGACCGCTTCACGCAGACCCGCAAGACGAGCAACAACATCCTCCTCGGTGCCATGGACGGCGACTCGTCCGTGGACGAACGCCTGTGGGGGATGCTGGAGCGCAAGGAGGCCGTCATCGGTACCGCCGTGGACGGTGGCTCTGATGCGCTCGTCAGTGGGTCGGTCGCCAACGAGTTGCTGGACTCGTACCGCTGACCACTCGGGGGTGTCCCACGATGGGACACCCCCACACCAGTTAAACCAACCACCACCAACCACCAAACCAATCAGGAGACCACCATGTACAGCGACATCGCAACCGACAAGCAAGTCAACTTCGCCCTCGCCCTGTGGAAGCAGTTGAACGAGATCGTCGTGGACACCGAAGACCCCGCCGTCAACTGGCAGGGCACGCCCGAGCAGACCCGCAAGGCTGACGCTCTGCTGTCCCACACGCTGTCCGAACTGGACAAGGCAGTCGTCAAGCGTGTCGGTGAGACCGAGTTCGTCCTCAACACCGTGCAGGTGGTAGAGGCGCTGGAGACCCACCTCACCGAGTTCACCAAGAGCGAGATCAGCGGTGTCATTGACCGCCTCAAGACGCTCGTGGACAGCGCTCGCAAAGAGGTGGCGCTCATCGGCATCACCACCAAGCCCGACTGGGCTGACAAGTACCCCGCCGTCCCCGCCGATGCGGAGCGGGTCATCCCGTCACGCTTCCCGAGCAAGTGTTCGGTGTGTGGCAAGCGTGACCAGTACATCGCCTACAACCGGCGTGGTGCGTGGTTCCCGCTGTGCGAGGTGTGCGCCCACCGCACTGCTGGCGATGCCAGCGACGACCAGTTGGACAACCTCATCCAGCAGGTGGCGGTGGCACTGTCCAAGGGTAACAACGAGAACCTGAGCGTGGGTCTCGCTGTTCCCAACGCCGACGAACTGGACGGGTACTCGTACTACCGAGTGTCCCGCTCCGGTATCGCCAAGGTGAAGGGCGGTCAGCACTTCAACGCCACCGAGAATGTGTCGCCACGCAAAGCGATTGCTTTGTTGGAAACGCTCGTCAACGGAGACCTCGTCGCCATGGCGCAGGCGTTCGGCAAGCACTTCACAATCTGTGGGGTGTGCTCCCGTGCGCTCAAGGACAAGGAGTCCAAGGCGCTCGGCATCGGGCCCGACTGCGCCAGCAATCTCTCCTGACCCAAGGCGGGGGGCGAGCATCTGTGGTGGGTGCTCGTCCCCCACTGTCCCACGGTGGGACAGTCAGGACAACCATCAAACCAACCAAACCAACCAACAAGGAGAAACAATCATGGGATTCCAAACCGCTCTTGGCATTGCCAACTCTGACCTACCGCTGGAACAGCAGGTGCGCTGGCACCTCACCAGCAACTGCTACCCGCCCGTCCCCGAGATCATGGTGCCCGTCGCCGTGGAAGCGATCACGGCGATCAGGGGTGGCGACACTGATGCCGAGGTGATCCTCCCCGAGGGAGTGACCTTCCGAGGCTCATCGGTTGCCGATGTCTACGAGATCGTGGATGCCCTCCACTTGGGGGCGTTCACCATCACGGACGACAACCCGTGGAACCCGACCGAGGATGGGTACATCATCTGCGTGGACTGCCTCAACGAATACGAGAGGCAGGACATCCTTGGCGACCCCAACTACAGCGACCCCCGCTGTGAAGAGTGCTACTACGAGAACAAGTGAGAGGAACCAACATGAGCATCATCAACAAGTACGCCGAGCAAGCCATCGCTGAGAAACAGCCGTACAGCCCCCAAGCACTACGGGTCGCACTGGAGGTGTGGCTCGTGGACTGGGACAGGTCACAGCATGACGAGGACATCGTCATGGCACTGGACGAGGCTCACGAGGTCGGCAACAGCGTTGAAGAACTCCCGTACGACATCCAAGTGGACGAACTGCTGGATTATGAGTCCCCCGGCTCAGTAGCCACCCGCATCATCAATCTCGCCCTGTACCTCACGGGCAAGAGTTTCTGAGGAGGAACAAACATGAAAGTAATCCAACTAACCAAGACCTACGACCTCGTCGTCACGGTCAACGTCAGCGTGCCCAGCGACACCAACGAACGAGATGTCGCTGAGTGGCTGGAGGACTACGCACCCGCCGTGTCGGTCAGCGCCGACCCGCATGACGTTCGGAGCCTGAGCGCCCACGGCGCTCTCATCACAGATCAATCGGTGGACAGCGTTTACCCGTTGGACACCCTCATCATCAAGGAGCAAGCATGACCCAGTACATCGTTCACCAAGGCACCGGCACGATCATCGCCGTCTCGGAGTGCGTCATCGTAGACATCCCCGACGAAATCTTCTCGTCAACCGACGACTACTTTGACGAACCGCAGGCGCTTGACTTCGCTGACGAGAACGGCACGCCCATCATCGTCGGTCTCCCGTTTGACTCGTCGGTGCACAACACCATCGTGTTCTCCCCCGAGGCTCTCCGCTACGAAGCACGGGAGCGACTCGGGTGGGCGCACTACACCGAAGACGAGGGCGACAACCCGTTCGTCGCTGACGACTGGGGCCTGCCCAAGGAGCAGTACGACTGGTGGAAGTGGCTGGCCGAAGAAGCCTCCGACGAGGCGCTGGAGCAGATCAGTCGCACCATCGCCAACGATGACCACCTGTGGGGAGAGTTTGACTCGGCCCTCAAGGACGCACTCGTTCGTGAGTACGTCCGACGAAACCCACCCAGCAAGTAACACCCCGGGGGTGTCCCACCGTGGGACACCCCCAATCCATCACAATCACCAAGGAGCAACCATGTCCGAATACCAATGCGACCACTGCAACCAAGAAGTCCCCAACGGCGACGGCCTGTACCTCGGTGATGCCCGAGTGTGCGAGAAGTGCTACATGACCTGCCACCAGTGCGGGTCCCCGACCAACGACGACGAGTCCATCATTTGGGTGTCCATGTCTGACGGCAAGGATGCCGTACGAATCTGCTTCACCTGCTGTGCCCCCGACACCAGCGACGACGACGACGAAGAGGAGTACTGAAATGGCGAGCATCAAGATCATGAAGCCCAACCCCACCTACGCCGAATGGTGTCAGGAGAATGGGTTGGACCCCAACGACGAAGACAACCACGATGCGTACTGCGAATGGAAGGCAAACAACCGATGAAGAGCGCCGTCATACTGATCGCCGTGTTGCTCGGTCTGTACACCTGTGCAGGCTCCAACGAGCAGTCCGAGTGCGACATCACTTTCCACCCCGATGGGACATGGTCCCCTGAGGGTTGGGACCCTTTCTTTGACGGTTACGGAAACTGTCAACTACCCACTGAGTACGGTGGGCACCCCGTCATAGTTCAGAACAACCAAACTTGGAGGTACAAGTGAACAAGATCAACCTTTCCCCCGAAGCAAAGCGCCGACTTCAGAATGAGCGTCGTCGTATGTCCCGTGAAGCAGGCAAGCAGGCTGAGCGTGAGTTTGACAGCGCAATCTCGGCTGTGCGTCGCTCGGAAGCCACTCACAGGCAGGCGCTGGAGCACACGGCGCAGGTCGCTTTGCTCCGCAACCTGCTCGCCGTTTGTCGTGCGGTGAATGCGTCGTTCGGAATCGCCGTCCCCGTCTTTCTTGAGCCCAAGGAAGTCGGTCGCCGTGACCCCGCATGGACTCCCCAGCAGTGGGCATCCGCTCAGTACACGGCGGTCGGTGTCAGTGGGCGCACTGACATGACGCAGATCAACGTGTCGTACCCGCTGTGGCGCAACCTTAATGACGAGGCAACGCCGGTGTTCACCACCGACACCCACCACTTGGTGGAACTCATCTCGGACATCAAGGCGCTCCAGTACCACGAGTTGGGGCACATCCTCTTCACGACCCCAGTCCGTACTCTGCTGGATGAGGCGACCAACGAGTGGTGGGCTGAGCATCCTGAGGCTGGGTTCCCGGATCATGCATCCGCACGCCATGAGGTCTTCGCAATCCAACGTGCGTGGAACATCTTGGAAGACCAGCGCATGGAGACGGCGCTCGTCCACGAGTCCCCGTACATCGCTCGGTACCTCACCAAACTGGTGTTGCGCTTCATGATCAAGGCCGATTGGTTCACAGGCCCGACCCAGCAACATGATGAACGGAAAGAAGCACTCCAGTACTTCCTCGTCATCAATCGTCGCTACCTGCCCCTCACGGTGCGCTCCAAGATTCGGAGCCTCGCCGTCGCTGAACTCACGGAACCCGTGGTCGCTGAGGCCGAGGGAATCGTCCGAGAGTACTGCTCGGCAACCACCGAGGCGGGTCTCCTGCTGGCGACGCTGAAGTTCTACTGGTTGCTAAACCGCCTCGGCGTGACAGCCCCCACGATGGACACCCACCCGAACTGGGGCAAGCCGAAGTACGACCCGTCACGGTCTGCTGACTCCACGCAGGAGCAGGAGCAGGACCAAGTGACCATCGGCGTGTCGGAGAAGGACTCCAAGGACGAGGGCAAGGACGAGGGAAAGAAGTCCAAGAAGTCGGACGAGCCGGAAGAGACCAAGGACGAGAACGAGGACACCTCAGCGTCTGACGGTAACTCTGACGGTAACTCTGATGACGAGGACGAGGAGGAGGACGAGGACACCGGCAGTGGTGCTTCCTCCGCCGAGTCTGCCCCCTCGGACGACGAGGCCAACGGCGACGAAGAGGATGAGGATGACTCCTCCAATGGCGCTGGTGACGGAGCCAGTGATCAGACCAAGGACACTTCGGTGGACGAGGCGATTCAGGAGGCGCTGGACGAAGTCGCCAGCGAGTTGTCGCAAGACTCTGACATTGAAGAAACCATCAGGTCAATCAATGTGGACCTCAACAAGGACGGCACTACGCTTCTTGAACCCGAGCAAGGTAAGGGTGGCGTGGTGACCGGCGAGGCGCTGACTCAGGCTGAAGAGGTCGCTTCACGACTCTCACGGTCCTTTGACTCGGCGGTCAGTTCGGCACAGCCCGTGTGGGAGGAGGGTCACCGCACCGGTGTGGTCAATGCGTTTCGTTATCGCACCCGCACCGCAGGCGATCACAACTACCGGCGCACGCTCTCATCCGAGGGCAACACCGGGTTGGACATCGCCGTGAGCCTCCTGCTGGACATCTCGGGTTCAATGCACGAACACGAGTCCAAGTTGAGTCAGGTGGCGTACGCCGTGAAGACGGCGTGCGACCAAGTTGACATCGCCTGCACCGTGGTCACGTTCAATGCTAACTCTCGTGAGTTGTACCGCCGAGAGGACAAGTTCGTCACGCCACTGGCACTCAATGCCGGTGGTGGTACGAACCCCACCGAGGCTCTGCGGGTGCTGGACACCCAACGAGAAGGCGAGAAGTACCACCTCGTGGTAGTGCTGACCGATGGTCACTGGCACCACAGTGTCGTCTCCCAAGTGGAACAGCAATACCGAGAGGGGCGAGTCTTCTTGGGAGTCTCGTTGGGAGGCGAGTACCTCACCGAGATGGGGTTCCACGCCACTGCCAGCATCACCAACCTTGACGACCTGCCTGAGATCGTCCGAGGATTCCTCCTCAACTTTCTCGGGTAACGAGTTGTGCCTCTCAAAGGGGGGCGCTACTATCTCCTCCCCACCTTCAGTACCCCTGAGGGTGGGGAGGTCGCAACTGTCCCACCGTGGGACACTCATCCACCAACCAAACCACCAACCACCAAACCACAGAAAGCAGAACCACCATGGCAAAGACCAGTGACCTCCGCATCGGAGGCGAGTACGAAGTGTTCGCCAAGCGAGCCAAGGCCGTAAGCGCCCGACTCCTTGACGGCACCCCCATCAGCATCCCAGTCGGTGAGCGAGTGACCGCTGTGACCACCACGATTGAGTTGGACGGCACCCAGTTCGCTCGGTGCATCAAGGTCCAGCGCATTGGCGGTGAGGTCGTGTACCTCCTGCCCAAGTTGCTCTCGGACGGCACCATCGTGACCCCGAGCGTCGTGGCACCCGTTCCGGTTGCTCAGGCTTTCCCGAGCGCTCCGGTTGAGGTCAAGCCCATCGTGGATGCAATGGATGTCCGGTTGGACCCCTACCGCCCCAACCCCGAGTTGGTCAAGCAGTATGTGTCCCGCAAGTTGTTCGGCTCCATCAAGGACACCGACCTCCTGTTGCACTACTGGCGTGACCGTAACTCTGACGGTTACTCCAGCAACGTGCTCCTCGTCGGTGACACGCAGGCTGGCAAGACCCTGCTCGTTCAGGTCCTCGCCGTCCTCGTCGCCAAGGAACTCGGGTACCCGAAGCCCCTGCCGGTGTTCACCCTCAGCGGTTCGGCTGGCGTGTCCGACCTTGACCTCTTTGGTCAGTCGGTCGCACACATCGGCCCCGATGGCGTGGAGCGCCTCGTGTTCCTCAATGGCATCGTGGAACTCGCCAGCAAGGTGGCGTGCATCCTGTACTTGGACGAGATCAACATGATGCCCGAGCGGGTTACTTCAACCCTCCACCCCGTGTGCGACGACCGACGCTCGTTCGTCAACCGTCAGCGTGCGGTGGATGCCGAGGGCGAGTACCTCATGGCGCAGACCAAGATGCACAAGGACTGCTGGGTGATTGGCACGATGAACCCCCCGGGTTACCGTGGCACCTCGCCCCTGAACGAGGCGTTTGCGAACCGCTTCACGAAGCGCATCCCGTGGGGATACGACCGTGATGTGGAGACCAAGTTGCTGGGTTCACCGGCGCTCGTCCTGTTGGGTGAGTCGCTCCGTGAGGCTCGCCGTCTTGGCTCGCTCACCACGCCGGTCGGCACGAAGTTGCTGGTGGACCTGAAGCGGGACATTGACACCCTCGGTGTGGATGTCGCCCTCAGCGTCTTCGGCGGGTTCTTTGACGACCGTGAGCGCACCAAGGTGGAAGCCATCATCTTGGACAAGTCCATCAAGACCTTCCTCACTGAAGAGAAGGAAGGTTCCGTTCCTCAGACCGTGTCACCGGATAGCACGGTCTGAGTACCCGCCTCCCCACCGGATTCCCCCCTATGCCGGTGGGGAGGCACCCCCCATCCCCAAACCAACCAAGGAGAAGAAGATGAACATCTTCAAGAGAGTGGAAGTGGCCCACAAGGTGGTCGCCCTCCACAACGAAGGCAAGCCCCGAGCGGAGATCAAGCAGTTGCTCGGAATCAGTGACAACCAAATCGTCCACATCCTGAAGCACGCCCGTGAGGCTGGCATCCATGTGGAGCGCCGGTCGGCTGGTCGCCCCAGTGACCCGAAGACCGTCGCACGGCGTGAGGAAATCGCACGCCGGTACAAGGGCGGTGAGTCAGGGCCCAGCATCGCTCAGGCGCTCGGAGTGACGGTGGAGACCGTCTACGCCAGCCTGCGCTCGCTCGGCGTTGAGCGCCGTAGGCCGGTCACCAGCCAGCGCAACGAGATGATCGTCCTGCGGTACACCGTGGGCGAATCCGGAGTCACTATCGCAAAGCACTTGGGAGTTACCCCCAAGGTTGTGTACGACACGCTCCACAAAGCCGGTGTCACCGTTCGCCCCCGTGGCACAAAGTCCAAGCAAGCAAAGTGAGGAACAACATGAAAGCAACACTCAAAGTAATCACGCCCAAGGATGCTGAGAAACTGCTGGGGCGCAACACGATCAACCGATCGGTGCGCTCCCGCCGTGTGGACCAGTACGCCAAGCAGATCAAAGATGGTCAATGGCGAGTGACCGGCGAGGCGATCAAGGTCGCCAATGATGGCACCCTGTTGGACGGACAGCACCGCCTGCTCGCCGTCATCAAGGCCGGTATCCCTGCGGAGTTCTTCGTGGTGGATGGGCTTGACCCCGAGGTCTTCAAGGTCTTGGATTCGGGACTCAGCCGTACCAACGGTGACGCGCTGGGTAGCCTCGGATTCGGTGACCCCAAGGAAGTCGGAGCCATCGCCAAGTTGGTCATCGGAGTGCAGGCTGGAATCAACCCGAACAACACGGAGTTGATGTCGCTCATCAGCCGTACGGACATCATCAACTTCTGCGAGGCGCACCGTGAACTCATCACGCAAGCCCTCAAGGACTGCCGTGTGGTCCATCGCCAACTGGCGGGTTCATTCAGTGCGTGGGGTGCCCTGTACATCCTGTGCGCCCTCACACACAAGGATGGGGGTTCTCGCATCCGTGAGTTCCTCAACTCGGTCAGCGAGGGAGCGAACCTGAACGTGGGCGACCCTCGTCTTGCCCTCCGCAACTGGCTGGTTCGTCATCCCCGGATTGACCGTGGTGTGGGGCGTGCTGAGCATCTCGGTACCTACCTGTCGGTGTACCGGAACTTTGCGGTGGGCACCCCCATACAGCGTCTCCGCACGCACGATGTCAACAAGGGTATGCCCGACATCCCCCATCGGTGGTAAGACCAACATCAGGGGGTGTCCCATCGTGGGACACCCCCACCACCGCCGAAAGAGAACCATGCCTGAACTCATCTCATCTAACGCCCTCTTTGACGAGGCTGTCCGAATGCGACACCTGTGTGGTGTGCTGTACACCGGCCTCATGAACTCCCCATGTACTTGCGATTCCGTCTGTGACGACACTGATTGTGCAGAATGCGCCCCATACGCTCGGGGCGAGGCATTCTGCCAAAGATGCCTGACCATGTCCGTTTACGAGACATGGATGGGTGATTACCTTGATCTAATCCACCCCATGGAAGAACACGGGGCTTACACCCCCGCCCGACCACCAGTAGAACAGGAACCCGAATGACCATCAAAGCCTCCAACTATGGGCTTCACCCCGACGACGACCTAACCGACCCTCAGAAGCAGATTGCCTTGTACGAGTACTGGGACGACCTCAAGTTGCAGTGCATCGCCCACATGACCCGACACAACGAGATCATCCCGCTGAGCACCGTGTGGATTACCCTCGCCCGTGACTTCCCCGCTTACCCCGTTGAGGAAATCCAAGAGGCGTGCTACGCCGGTATGGACCTGTCCCTTGGGGTGGACGACGATGACGACTGGCAAGAAGTCCCCGACCACGAACTCAGCGAGGAAGACAAGGCCGTCCGTGACGACTTTCTGAACTTCATCCAAGCGCAAATCAAGAAGAAGCGTGAAGAGGAAGCCTTGTTCTACTCCCTCATGGACGACTCCAATGGCTGGTGATTCCCACACCCTCCGAGTCGTACTGGAGTTGGACGTTCCTGACGGGGTGTACTTCCCCGTCAGGAGCGTCGTCCCGTGTGACGCTGACCAGTTCAACCACGACGACACATCCGAAATAATGCGGAATCTAACCCGATTCTTATCCCACACCCTGACCGGGGTTGGCATAGAGTTAGTCGGTAGTATCTGCACAAAGTCCCAAGAAACCCACAACACAGAAAGAAACCCATGAACACCACCGTATTGAAGAAGACCGCCGAGAAATACATAGACCTTGTGTCTCAAGCCAAGGTCCTCTCCGAAGCCATCAAGGCGCTGGAAGAGGTCCTGAAGAACGAGGTCGCTGAGGGCACCGAGATCGTCATCAACGGCGTGGCTCTCAAGCACATCGCCCAAGACCGGCGCTCGTTCAACGCCATCGTCCTCAAGGACTTGGTGTCACCCTCCATCTTCAAGAAGGTGACCGAGGTCAACGTGAAGGCATCCGCAGTGGACAGCGCCATTGAACTGGGCCACATTGATGCCGAGACCCTCGCCCCGGCGACCGAAGTGAAGCATTCCTCCTACCTGAAAGTTGTGGTGAAGAAGTCATGAAGACCAAACTGATCATCGGCCTCGGGGCCCTCGCACTCACCGCCTGTGGCGGTACCAAGACCGTGTACGTTGAGCGCACTGACGCTCCCGACACGACCACCAAAGTGGTCAGGACCACGGACGCACCCATCGCCACACCGGCTCCGTCTTTCTCGGACGAGGAACTGTATGTGCTGGGCGTGCACGCCACTGCCGGTCAGTCGGTGTATGTGGATGACGAGACCCTCATTGAGACGGGCTACGGCATCTGCTCAGCGTTGGACGCTGGGGCGAGCATGGAGGAGGTCGCCGTCATCGCTGTCACTCAGGCAGGCGGTGACGACCGCATTCTGTCGTTGTTTGTGTCGGTCACGGCCTCGGCGGTGTACAACCTCTGCCCCGAGTACTTGTGGATGATGCAATGAAGAGGGCCCTGATGGCTCTTCCAGTCGCCATGGTGGTGGTGGGTTGCTCGGTGTCACAGCCGAGCAACACCACCGTGCTGGACCCATTGGTGACGACAACCACTTCCACAACAACCACGACCACGACCATGTTTCCCGATCCGAACATGGCGTTCCTCTTCAGCCTCACCCAGTCCTTCGGTAACTTTGATGGTTACTACAGTCAGATTGAGGCCCTGTTGCAGGGCAATCAGTACTGCATCGCCGCCCGTGGCGGCATGACAGCCTTCACCATCACGGACTCCATCAACGAGGGGGCCGAGACCGCCGAAGAGATTCGCCTTGAACTAAACATTGTTACCTCGGCACTGACTTACTTGTGCCCCGATCAGGAGTACCGCATCAACCCATGAGCACCAAGTTCATCCCCAACTACTTGATTCGCCCTGTCCCGGGGTCTGACCAAGTGAACCTCCGCATCATCAACCCGACCGACCCCAACGACTACGTCTCCCTCCTCAGGGACGGCGTGGAGGGGGCGTGCTACGAGGTCATTGAGGCGTACAACTCCACGATTGGAGACCCCAACTTCTTCTACGAGTGGGACGAGGCCGTTGCGTTCTACGAGAAGGAAAGCGACGAAGATTGGGACGACGACTTTGATGACCCGTGGGACAACGAAGACGGCGACGAAGACGACAATGAGTACTACATTTAACCATCAAGGAGAACCATGCAAACATTTATTCCCTGCGGAGCAGACTTCCGTGCCAACGCCGTGGTGCTGGACCGCCAGCGCCTCGGCAAACAACGTGTGGAGGGTCTTCAGATTCTCAACACCCTGACCGGTCGTAGCACCGGCTGGCGTAGCCATCCCGCCGTCAAGATGTGGGTCGGGTACGCCGATGTGTTGGCCCAGTACACGCTCGCCATGTGCGAGCACTGGACCAGCCTTGGGTACAAGGACACCGTGGCTGACAAGGTTCGGGCTCTCGGGCTCCGGACGATGTCTGACAGCGTCCCTGCTTTCTTGTACGACAGCGAGGTCATCCTCTCGCACCGCTCCAACCTCGTGCGGAAACTGCCCACCCACTATGGCCCCCTGTGGCCCGAGGTATCCCCCGACCTCCCGTACAAGTGGGTAGCATGACTTCCATGCAGGGTGGGTACGAGAAGTTCAGCAAAGACGAGAAACAACAGAAGCAGTACACGGCCACTCCCGTCCAAACTGTGGGGGAGTGGAAGAAGAAAGAGGCCCTTAAACAGAAGCGTGCTCGTCGGGTAATCGTTGAAGCAGGCTTGCCTTTTGAAATGGTGACCCCCAACGACGACGCTGGTGTGGAGCACACCTGCGTGTGGTGCGGAAAAGAGTTGCTCTCACAGGTACTGCTGGAGATGCACGAGGAGGAGCACTTCAATGACTGACACTGAGGCCATGAGACAGGCGTACCTTGAAGCCCTTACCCTTGGTCTTACTCGGGCTGAGGAGGACCTCAACGCTCTCGTCGTCCTCGCCTACGACTTGGTCAACACTGACACCCTCTCCGAAGATGACCGCCAACACCTGCTCGCCGTGCTGACGGCGTGCGAGTCGCTCTGAGAAATACAAAGACCCCCCTCTCGTAACCCTTGTGGTTGCGGGAGGGGGGTCTTTTTTTGTTTCACTTACCGGCTGAAAGCATCTCGTGTATCTCGGCTTCATCCTTGAAGAACAGGCGTGAGGCTTCCCGGATGGGGTTGTCTTTCTTCAACTTGGCGAGGTCCTTGACGATCTGAGTCATCGTGATCTCTCGGCCCATGTCGCCAGCATTGATGCGCTGGCGGTCCTCCTTTGAGAACCCGCCGAAGAAACCGTGTTGGATGTGATTCTCAAGAGCGAAGTCCAAGCAGTTCTCTCGCACTGAGCATTGGGCGCACATAATGCGCTCAGCGGAGTAACCCATACTCCCCCGCTCTCGGAAGAACGGCCCGGGGCCGACACCGAGGCACAACGCAGACTTCCTCCATGAGGGGTCTTTCTCGGGGTGTGCGAGGGAAGGTAGATCAACTTGCTCAATGCTCACTGTGGTCTCCTGAAATGGTCAAAGATTTGCTGATACGTCTGCACGCCATGGTGGATGTCTCGGTGTTGCACTGCCTCATAACAGGCTTCCCCTTCCTCACGACGAACACTCGGAGAGCGTAGTGCATTCAAGTGGCGAATCCAATCCGTGGGGCGCTTCGCAATACGACCGATACCGAGTGAGTTGCGGAGGTTGATGTACGCATCTAAGTTCTGTGCCACAAACGGAATACCACAGGCGCTGTACTCCAAACCCTTGATGTCAGACTTGGCTCGGTTGAACGGAATGTTGTTCAGCGGAACAACACCAACGTCAAACTTAAGGTTGGAAGGGTACGTCTCGTGATCGGACAGCGGAAGGGTGGCGACCTGATCGTCTCGGAGTCCGACGAGCGACGCAACGCTCTTCATCGCCGGATGTGCGCCCGTGTGGTGGAAGCGGATGTTCCCAGCATTAACCATTGGTTTGATAACCCCAGCAACGGTTTCAAGGTCGTTACTACGGTGTCCGGTACTACCGGCCCACCCAACGAGCGGAACGTCCGTTTCTGTGTGCTCGTATCTCGGAAATCTTTTGATGTCCACATAGTTCGGCACAACTGTGATCGGGCAACGGGTAACCCATGACTTAATGCGGTCAGCAAGGTATGGGGTGCTTACAGTAACCAAGTCAGACTGAGCGAGAATCGCACGGTAATGGTTGATGTTGATGTCGGGGCTGTGTTTGGGGTGCGTGTTGCGAAAAGCGTTGTTGCTAGCCGACAAACCCCAGTACCAGTCGTCAAGGTCGTTGATGATGATTTGCCCCGCTGAACGGGCGATCTTCATGTTGGTGGAGGCCCCGGCGTGCATGAGTCGTTGCATCCACACCATGTCAATGTCATGGACTGCCTCATCGCCAGCACGGATTTGAAATGACCCATGCTTGGGGTCAAAGATCAGAGTGCCCGTGATGAACTGGATGTCAGTCAGGAGAGGCAGATACTGGGCAAGGCGAGCCCATCCGGACCCGCCCCATTTCTCTTTGCCGTCCTCAACACGATCAGGGTGAACCCAGTCACCGGATGCTACGCCTACCTTCATACCTACTCCTCACAGTGGTGTCCCATTATGGGACACCACTGTAGTCGTAAATTAGGGCAGGTTGAGGTACCGCCACGGGGACCAGCCCGACGCTTCCTGTAGCCGTACAGCGAACGTCAGGTTGGGCCGGGCGGTGAGAACCATCTCTCGGGTGATGCCCATGGACATGGCCCATTCCTTGTGCACTGACCACTGGATTTGGGCGAGGCCGAGTGACCCATTGCCCTCCAGCCCGTCAATGCAACGGGACTCTGTCCACAGAACACGACTCCAAATGGGCCAGTCCTCAATCTTCCCGCCGACCTCCAAGAGGAGCGGGAGCCACTCAGCGCATCGGGGGTGCTCCAAGGCCATCACATCCACCTGTGCTTGCCATGCGGCGGCGGTCTCAAGGTACGCAATCTCTTCGGGGGAGAGCGTTGTGGTCGTAGTCGGGGGGACTGTAGTGGTTGGGGGTGGCGTGATCACCACCGTTACGGGGCCGGGGCGAGTGGTCGCCGGGGGGAGGCTCGGAGCCTCTGAAGCCCCACAGCCGGTGGTTAAGGCTGTCAGGGCAATGATTGACAAGGTGGTTAATTTCAAGGTTTTACCCTCCTTAGTTGGGGAGCACACCGGAAGGGATAGTCGTGTGCTCTCACGGAAGCGGGGTGGTTCCCCGCCCTTCCTCGGCTACCTGTTGGGAAGGATTTGGTACTTCAGTTCGTCAATGTTGACGGGCTGACCAGTCCTTGGGTAGACCGAGAGATCAAGATTTGAATGTTTGGCGCTGTTGGCTCCCGAGCACTTAGCGCAGGCGCACCCTTGACGATAGCGGGTGATCGTGCCATGCGGTCGCAGAGCCGTCTTTTTCCCATTCCTTTCTTGTGGAGTCAGCCCACCCCACATGCCGTATTTTTCGTCATCTTTGTTACGATAACTATAGTCTAAGCACGAGCGCCATGCTGGGCAACGGTTACACACAGCCCGGGCGACGGCGTAATAGTCGTTCGGAGTGGGCGACTCCAGCGGAGGGTACCAAGGGTCAGGCGCTAGGCCACGACACAGTGCGTCCTCGGTCCACTCCGCTAGGTCCATTCAGCGCTCACCCGCCATACGGCGTTCGTCGTTCCAGCGGTCGTCCACGATGTCCCACGCCGTGGGGGACTCCTGCCAGTGGTGCTTCAGGACGCTGTACATCCAGCGGGTCTGTTCGTCACCGACCACATCAGCGATGTGGTGGGCAACGTCACCCCACCAGTCCTCAAAGGCAGAGGGGTAATCAAAGGCTTTTCTGTAGGCGTCTAGTGTCATCATGGCGTGCGACCTTACCAACAATTGCTTGGCGGGTCAATCCTCTTCGTAATTGATGATGTCCATGGCCATGTTGTCCATGACCTGAGGGGGTAGGGGCGACGACAATTCCCGAGCGGTCTCCCCCGCTTTCTGTCCGAATAGCCGAGACAGCACACCCGCCGATCCGCGAGCCTCCACCTCCATGCGGATTACGTCTCGGGTATCAGAGATGTCTTTAAACTTGTTAACGAGATTAAACATACGGTCAATCTCAGTACTAAGAGTGGAATCCAGCCCCTGACCCTCCATCTCTTCTGCAAAGCGTGCGAACAAGACTCGGCTCACTTGCATCTCCAACAGCGCCCGGAGTGTGGCCTGAAGTTGGTCCTTGGTGCGGATTTCCACCGGCAGATTGAACCCGCATTCTGAGCGTTCTTTGTATGCGGGACATTTAGAAGCCAAATAGCAATTATCACACTGACGTAGAAGTGCGTTTGTATGGCGAATTACGGGTATCTCTTCGGGGTCAATTTCGTACTGTTCGTCCTGCTCAGACCCAGTTCGTGTACCCACGGCGGTGATGCTTTCCACCCCAATAACTGGTAGCAATAAACGCTCATTCTCGTGCCGCTTCTCAGGGGGGGTCATAGCAATACTTGATACCCCCGGAACCCCAACTTCTCCACCATAGGGTGCGGGGGTCATAGTAATTATTTCGCCTTCAGAGTTAGTCATTGGGGCCTCCTTGGCACTGCTCTTCGGGGGGTCATAGACCCGAGATTCCCACGCCTGCCACGACCGGATAGCGAGCATCCCCACCTCGGTAGTGTCGTCTGCGAGAACGAGATCGGGGTTCAGTCCGAGGCGCATGATGTCAGCCCGATGCTTCTTACGGGACGACTCTTTCTGCTGGGCGGGGTATCTCCGGAGCCCGTGCCCGTCCCACACTTGCGTCTCCCCGTAGCGGAGAGCGCTGGTCCACGATCCAACGATCACGGTGTGCCATGGCAGGGCCTCAATGACATCAGGCTTACTGGTAAGACCGTACAGGTCAGCGTTCCACCGCTGGGCCAGCGAGCGGATGCGGGGAATCGTCTTGCCGTTGACCGCCTTGTCCGAAATAGCAACTCGTCCGTGACGCTGACAAATGATGGCTAGACGCTCAAGGTCCTCCCCATCGGACCACACCGGGATGTACTTCTCCCCCAGCCACGCCCCATCGTATTCGGGGCGACCAATGATGGCGGTGATGCTGTGCTCGTGCTGACGAACGAACTCGTCAAAGCGATGGTTGTCCTCGTCGCCCTCGCTGGTGTACAGGATGACCTCGCCGGTGACGACCTCAGACAGGACTAACTCTTTGGTCTTAGGGATAGGAAAGTGGGTCAGGTTTACCCCAAAGCGGGTTACCCCGGCCCTCTCTAGGATGCGCCGCTGGGTGCCTTTCTCAGCCCCGCCGAAGAAGACCCTCATAGATCACCCCATGTGGCTTCGGACTTCTGCATCGCCCGGGCCTCAATCTCGTCTACAACAACGTCCCACGACCGCTTCGCCTGAGGCTGGTTCCACTCGGGGCGCAGGTACTTCGGGACGGTCAGTAGGAGCGTCGGGATGCCCTGACCATTGACTATGCGACAGGTCTCGGGGTCCACATCAATGTAGAAGTGGGGGCGGGAGACCGCCGAAGCGATGTGCCACACCGCCTCCGATGCCGGGGTGTTCCCGTCACGGACCATAGCCGGAGTCTGATGAATAGCAGAAACCTTGAAGTTCTCACGCTTCAGCCACTCTTTAACGAGTTCCAATTTGTACTGGGAATCCACCACCACGAGGGTGCGCCCCATGTACTTCTGAAACAAGGTGTCCCACAGGCGACGACCCTCGGTGCTCGGCTGTCGGGTACCGAGGGTGTCAGAGGGGAGGGCTATGGCATCAAAGTTGAATACAATCACGAGTCATACATCCCCTTAGCCTTACGGTTTTGATGCACGACATACGAAGTGCAGGGGCAGTAGTGGCACAGGTACTGGCGGTTAGCCTTAGGAACGCCGATCTTGCGACCAATGGTCTTACTGTCGTCCTCGTAATCAATGCACATGTCGGCGGGGCGGTTATGGCGCTGGAAGCACTTGAGCGCCTCCACCTTGAGGTCGTCACGGACTTCACGCACCTCAATCTCGTTCTTCATCAACTCTTTCTTGACCGCCGTCTCGTCACCGAGTTTTTCCCATGTCGCATCGTCACAACGGAAGATCACGGACTTGTGGGCATCCGGGTCGGGGTTAACAGCCTGCCCGAGATGGCGGTTGATGATCTCAATCAACTCCATGTCGTACTCGGCGGGGCCGTCATAGTCCCGCATGCGGTACATGGTGCCACACGACTGGCAGGTCAATAGACGAGGCATTTTGTGCTCCTTATGGATTACGGGTTAGTTAAATCAGTTGTAAGGCGAAGACTGAACGACACCCATCTTGAGGTCGTTCATGTCGTACTGGGGCTGGAGAAGCGAGGCCCGTTCATGGATGGCCTGCATCTCCACCTCCCCACCACGGTCGGGTGCAAGGCTCTTGAAGACACCGTCATTGAGACCCTTTTGCAGGTCAAGGTTCATGGAGCGAGAATTGTTAGTTGCCATAGTTACTCCTTATCAGTTAGAGGTTACCACAAACACGGCTGTGGTCATGCGAAAGGGTCAAACGGGTCGGTGAATCCGGTGACGTCGTCCATTTGGGATGACTGCCCGGCCCCTTTGCCAACTCGTCCTTTTACGCTTCTCGCAACCTTTGAGGCCCCACTGCGGAGTCCTCGCCCAACGGCCCGGACGCCCTCACGGGCACCCTCAGAAATAAGGACACGGGCGTCTCCAGCAGTGAAGTCCTTATTCGGGTCCCACATGACTTCACCGGAGTCAGGATCACGAGAGAGAGACCCCTCTTTGGGGGTTTTTACCGGCTTCAGTTTCCCACGACCGGTGGCGACATAAGTAGGTGGTCCTGACTGGGCGGGTGTTTTGCGCCCACGACCAGTGGCTACATAGGTGGGTCGGGTGCTTTTCCTGCGCCCACGCCCACCACCAGTGGTTTGGCTCCCACTCCCACTTGTCGGGAGGGGCGAGGAGGGGGCAGGGGCAGGATTTTGGTTCTCGTCTTCCCCATCTCCCCCATCTTCCGCATCTTCCGCATCGCCACCCATACGGGTGCGTTGGAGGCGAATGTCTGACCATGACTTAGAAGCAGTCATCGCAAAAGGCTCGTACTTACGCCCTGAGAAGTCACGAGTGATGCCAGAATCTGGCGGGGTGAATCCGGGATACTCACGAGCCTTTGGGTACTTTATTTCAGACGTTGAGAAGGTCTCCCCCATGGAGTAGTCCGTGGTCGGAATAGACCCACTGCCCATACTCTTCATGGCCTGTTTTAGTTGGCGTTCAAACTCTTTGCTCATCCGAGTGCGTCCATTGAGTAGCGGCCCGTGCCGGTCCAGTCGCCGTCTGCCAGTTGGGTACGGCGAACGGGCATACCAGACAACCACGAGCGGTTAGTGGCGGCGTAGCGGTTGACCGTGAGTACATCCATTACGGTGATGGTCTGTTTAACAAAGCCACGGTTTTGAGGGAGCAACTCCAGCGGGTGCTGGGGGCGCAGTTCCCGAATCTCATCCGGGGTAAGACTCAGAGCGGCCTCTAGGGCCTGATCGGTGAGGTACTCCTCGTGAGTCTGCCACGGTTTGCCCACGTTTTACTCGTCGTAACCTTCGCCCAACTGAAGGGCCCAGTTATCGGTGCCATTAACATTTTTCGTGTTAGTAGCACGCACAGTCTGACCAACTGGGAAACGCCCACCTTCCGAGTGGGGAATCATGTGGCTGTCAGTCTGCCCACCGCCAGTAGACTCAGCGCTCATCCAAACGTGGCCCGGGGTATGGCCAACCACCTTGCCAGTGAGTTTAGTTACCCGCCCGGTGTGGGATGCACGATCTGTCTTACGTTCGGGATGTCTTGCTTGGCTGTCCATGGTGATTACTTCCCTTGATTTTTCTTGTACGTCTTTAGATTCTGCTTGTAAGTTTTCTTGTCTGCACGAGAAACCTTACCAACACGGCCTTCCGATTCGGGCACGCCGAGAGCGTTCAAGCCCTTGTTGACCACACGGCCGAGGGGGCCAGCGGGACCACGTTCAGGGGCATTCGGAGGATTCATAACATCAAAGGTGCTGTCGTACGCTGAGCCAGCGTCGCCAGTGGAGTATGACTGGTATCCAGCGATGCGACCGGTGTGGTCGTCTCGTCCTGTTTTGCGTCCGGGGTGTTTTGCTTGACTGTCCATGTCAGACCTTCTTCTTAGTAGGGGGCTTACGAGGCCCTTCCTTATAGTCGTGACCCGAGTAATCTGGAACTTGTGGCATCGGCTTGAAAGCACGCTTAGGGTCAAAAGCCTGACCGAACTGGGCCTGCAAAGCCTTGGTGCCTTTCTGAGGGGCGCCGTAGTCAAAGTCGTAATAAGGGCCGGGGCCACCACCACGGCCGTGGTCCATTCCAGCCGCAAAGTGGTCGTTTCGCCCGATGCGGGTGACATAGTCCATGGGGTCATTGGGGAGGTCTGCGTCATTAACCGTGCGGGGGCGCTTCGGGGGCTGACCGGCGCCACCGCCACCAGCGAGGGGTTTGGGGTCTTTAATTACTTCCATTACTTCTTACCTCTCTTGGCAATCGTAGAGTTAGCGATACGCACCGCGGTGGCGTCGCTCCCCGTCTTCTTCAAGACTGAGTTGGCTACCTTGGCCCACTCCTCTTTCTCTTTGGGAGTGTCAGCCTTCTTGGTCTTCTTCGGTGCGTCTTTCGGAGACCACGGCATGATTAGTTCTCAGTAACCGGCCCGGGGGTCGCTCGCACAAGCCTTGCACGACTCACTGCTGGCATCGTTGATCGTGCCACACGAACCGCACTTCTGCATCCGCTTCATGGTCTTATCGCCGGTAACTCCGGCCTCGTTCAACTCATCACGGTGCCTCTCGGCGTTCGGGACCTCACGCATGCGACGGTACTGGTCGGCGTCACGAGTCGCTCGGGAGCGGGTCGGGGCCGGGTTAGCACCGGTCTCGTACTGACCGGAACCGCCATGAGATCCACGAGAATGGATAGCGGGCATAATCTTTGCCATGATTTCTCCTTATATTAACGCCATGCTGGTGCTAAGGATTTTAGCATGCTTCGGCGTTGCATATCTATAACTTCAGGGTTAGGGCGCTCCAATCCCCGAGGAATACCACGGGGTCCAACCTTTCCATCGTTGGTCAACATGGCAGGTTCAGCGCCTGTTGGGGCGAACTTTTGACCCTTGGATTCCAATACCAGTCCGGTTAAGAGGTTGAATTCTTTAGGCCAAATGTAATCGCCTGCATTAATCCGCTCGCCCTTATGAACACCTCTAGAATAAGACCTTTGGTTAGCCCGGGCGACAGCGTTCGTCAACTTATCCTGACGGCGGTTACTGGACATTGTCCCAAGGTAACCATCGGGGTACTGGGTGTCCGGTGTGGAGCCGAAGGCGGAGAGCCGCTGATCCTTGGCGTTGCGGAATACCGGGGTAGGACCAAGTAAAGGAAGAGTGCTTCCTGAGTTACGGTTACCGTCAGGACTAGGGCCGGTGGTGAATGCGTTAGTCATTACCGATCCATGCCGGTACCAGTACCGGAGAGCATTCCTCCCTGAGAGCCCCCACCAAGCGGTGCGATGGGGCGGGGCTTACGGACGCCACGCTTCAAGAACTCATTTCGGGGGTCAGGTCGGTATGCGTATTTCGCCATCAGTCGTACTCGTCCCATTCGTAATCTCGAAATTTGGTTTTCTTCTTACCCTTACTACCCTTTTTACTGCCGTAGTAATCGTCATCGTTGTCGTCATCAGAGTAACCGAGATCGTCAAGCATCTCGTCCCATGACAGGGGGTCTAGCGGTCCGTACATCTTTACTTCTTCTTTTTGTTCCTGTTTTCTCTGTCCATCGCCGCCATGTCGGCTTCGGCGGCTTGCCGGGCGGCTCGGCGCTCTGCTCCACGGGCCTGTGCCTCTGCATCGGGAGCGGTCTTCATGTTAGTTTTTTCGTTTTCGGAAGTAATACGATCACCGCCAACCGGGGTCACCGTTGGTGAGGCGCTAGTTGTAACCTCAGGCTTAGCGTTGTCTTCTTCCCACTTCTTCTTGATGTCTTCGTCAATCCAAGTCTTCATCGTGTCGTCCCCCGTACGGGCACGGATATCGGAGGCGTGAGATTCTGCACGCTGTTTCATGTCTGGGGTAACCGCACGCCCCGATGGGCCAGAGGGTGCCCTGTACGCCGGGGCACCGGAGTCCTCCATCATGCCCCTAATGGATTCGTGGAGGTGCACCAAGCGCTCGTACACATCAGCGTCTTCCTCACGGGCCTGATCAGGCTGTACTCGGCTACTACGGAAGAGTCGGGGCCCCTGTGTTTGGCGTGGGCCAGTTGCTTGGCTAGCCAGTGGACGGAATTGGCTACCACCCATGTGAGCAGGGATAACGCCTGAAACGCTGACGGGGCCGGGAAAAGTAACAAGGGTAGGAGGAGCAACCCTGCCACTGTCATCAACTGAGGTATCGGTTGAGATGCTTACATCACGATCACCGAGGGGCACCGCTCGGTGAGTGCCTCGCAGTGAGGGGACACCGGGGCCGACCAGCGAAGGCAGGGGGCGATCTCGGACAGGGTCAATACGCTCTTCACCACGCTTGCCCACTTCGCCAAGCGCCCTCTCTGTGGTCACAGTCGTGGGCTCAGGGTTTGAACGCCCACCCGCAAGGCGCTCACGGAACTCTTGGTCCGTCTCAGCGGGTCCAGTAGCGTCTGCCCACATAGTGCGGTCAGGGCGCCCCGTACCAACGCCCCAAAAACTCTCAGCACGGCCGATCTTGCTCATGGCAACCTGATACGCACGAGACCCAGTGGCCGGGGCCGAAGAAGTTGTTATCGGGGTACCAACAATCGTGGTGTCATCCGCTTTGCGAGGGCGCCCACGAGTAGGAGCCTGATCTTTGCGAGGACGACCACGCTTCTTAGGCGCTTCACCGGGCTTCTTACGGGGCATAATTACCTCACAACGGGTTTAAAGGACATAGCACTTATTGTAGTCCCTTTTTCACCTTCAATATCATCAAAGCCTATCACAAAGGTGAGGTCAATACCCCGGGGGGCGACAAAGCCACGGGCAATAGCGCAGGCTTTGGCGGCTTGGTTTACGGCTGATGCACCGATAGCACGCATGCGGGGTGCCTGCCCGGCGATAACGGCTCGGGCCATGATGGAACCCACGCTCTGCGGGTTACTACTTCCGGACACCTTGATGATGTCATCAACGGAGGCGTTCAATTCTTGCGACATTCTGTACTCCAGTATCTAAGGGGTTGTGTACCCCATAGATATTAGAAGTAACCGGCCTCTTTCAATAGGTCTACGAGGTCGCAAAGACGTAAAACAGCGTAAGTATCACCTAGTGAATTAACGCCTTTATTTGGGCGTTTAACAACTAGAGCAGGAACAGCGTCACCCTTGTTCTGAGCCTGCTTGACCGTGTCGTCCAGCCATTGGCTTAACTGGAATGACTTCTGATTCTTACACTGGATGATGGCATTACGCCCGGTGTTACGGTTCTTGATGCCGTTGATGTCACCGGTGTCATCTCCAGCCTTCAGCGGAGTGCGCTCAGCATCGGGAAACCCGTTGTCATTGAGGTACTGCTTGACCATCGTTTCAAACGATGTTCCTTTTTGCTTTGATTTATTAGCCATTATTCTGAATAAGTTCAATTAGGCGGTTGAGCAAAGCGGTGGTTTCCTGCACAGACTTACGGATTTCGGTGATCTCACCACGGATGTCATCCATGTGCCGACCACCTCCGTAACGGTACAAGTCACGCTGGCGGTCAAGGCGGGCGTTCGCTTCGGCGGCGTCATTACGATAAATGGACATTATTCAAAACCCCTTCTAACAGTTGGTCACGTTCGCTTCGTACTTTGTCGTGTATCTGCTTTAAACAGTCAAAGTCGTTGTTGCAGTCGGCTAGTTCGGCTCGTAGTCGCTCAATCTCGTCAGCGGCTTCTTTGAAGCGCCGTACATCGTAAGTAACGCCCGAGGGGCTGGTGATGGTTTGGCGTTCTCTCAGCCATTCATAAATGTCAGGCTCCATATCAGTCTTTTATCACTGTTATGACGTCAAGGCCGTTGCACCATAAGTCATACAAATGCTGGGTCTTTTGGCTCCCACCCATATGGTGCACCATCGCTGTGTACCCCTGTGGTACACGTTTGACAAGTTCTGCGGTCCACGAGGTGTTAATGATGTCCTCTAAAACAAGTACCCCGGTCTTTTTAAGCAAATGCGGGTAGTACGTTAAAAAGTACTCCATGCTCTCTAGGGTGTGGGGACCGTCATCTATGATGATGTCAAAGGTCTTACCGCTGAGTTTCTCTAGTAACGACGGGCTATAAGCGTCTTCGGTGTATTGAGTGACTCTAGTAAGGTGGGAGATGTCAGGGCATTCGGTGATGTCAGCGCAATAAATCTTGGCTTTTGGAAAGTAAGAGTGCCATAGCATGATGCTGTGGCCAAACTGAATACCAATTTCCAGAAGATTTATTGCCTTAGACTTCAGTGGGGTAAGTAAGTCGTTGTAGAACCCGTCAATATAACCTAAGTCATATTTGTCTGTTCTAGGAGTGAAGTCTTTTGTGAATGACGCTAGATCGGTCATGCCGTGTACCTCGTTATGCGGTTGTCTTTACTACCAAGACCAATACGCCGAGACAGTTCACGGGACAACAACTGCGCCCCACGCTCACAAGAGGCAAACATAGTCTCCACAAGTTTCCGGTAGGCCCGGGCTGTTTGGTATGCCTCTTGCTGGGCCACCACGATGGGGTCCACATCCCGCCGTGCCTTAGCCAGCGTCACACGGTCTGCCTTGTCAGCGGAGTTCCACTGCCCGATCAGAACGGTGGATTCAGACAGACGACATTTGTGAGACTGCTTCTCTTCGTCAATCTCGGCCATGACCAGTTCAGACTGCGAGTACGAAACCCATGCCATGAACTCACGGTACAGGTTCATTAGGTCAGCGTCTGATAACCCGTCTAGGTCCCGGGGTATCTCCGGGGGTGCCGACCCCGGTCGTGCTGGGAGGCTGAACTTGTCCTTGAACCTCTCCACCGGATCGGTCGCTGGCATGGTCCGTACTATCCGTGTCATCTTCTCCCCAACATTTGTTCTTGTATGGACATGACTTGCATGTTGCGTGAGTGATGCTATCCACCCACATCGGTCGCATTGGTGGGCGCTTGCCCTCTATGTGCGCCATGATATCGGCGCACCCAGTCAAGATGTCGTCAATGATCTCAGGCTGGAACCGAACGGTAAACTCTTTGACATCTTGTGTGGGCTTCCACTCATAGATGAACGACAAGGTGTGTATCCCTGTGCAGAACATGTACAGGTTGGCCTGACGAAGGTGGGACGGAAACGGCTTGCGAATACGGTTCCACATTTCATCAATGGTGATCTCACCCTTGGAATACGGGATAAACAGGTCGGGCGCTTCAAAGCGAAGTGTGCCCACGCCTACGCTCTTGATCTCAATGAGCGTTTCGCCATCGGCGTGAGCGACAATCCCGTCAGCGTGCCCCGTGATGTTGTATTCCTCGTTACGGATGGGCACCTCACGGTAACGGACAGCCTCTGCCCCGCAGGATGGGCAGGATGTGCCACCCGCTCCCTGCCAGCGGTGGTCACATAAGCGACATTGCCAGTTGCCCCGCAATACACCGGCGTGCCACAACCAAGTTTGCCACTTGTTATGGATGGCGTTACCCTCCGCAAAGATGTTCAGCAGGTTAAAACCGGGACTGGTCGTCGGGCGGGGGAAACCCATGAGGGTGTACCACGAAGAGCGGGGGCACCAGTTCTTTTTGCAGATTTCGCTGGGGTGCAGTCCTGATGAGTCACGCTCTGCTTGTGAGTTAGCGTTATCTAAGGCCGCTTGAACCCGGACGATAGGCAGGATAACACCGGTTGACTTGGCGTTCTCTTTAAGTTGCTCAAGTATCCACTTGTTATTCCCCATGGGTCATCTCCAAGAAGTCGTCCTCAGTCAAGATGACGTAGCGTTTACCGCCCAAGTCAAACTGCAATACCGGAATGCGGTCCTCACGAATCGCCACCGCCTCCAAATCCCGCAGGTCTGTGAACTTGATGGAGTACGACTTAGTGTTATCCGTGAACTTATTTTCAATAAGAAAGTGCTCAGAACGAACGTCATTTTTGCGTAGCCAGCCAGAACCACTTCCGGCGTTACGGCTACCGCGGTATGCCTTGGCGGTGCGTTCCTCCTGCTTCCGTGACTTCTTATTGATAGCCCGGCGTGTGTTCTCCCCATCGGAGCCGATGATCATGAACCAAAGTGCTTTCGGGCGATGTCAGCGAGTTTCTTCTGCAAGTCAACGTCCTCACGGACGCCAAGCAGGAGTGCCTCCTTGCCCTGCCACTTCTGGCCGTCAAACGTGTAGAAGGCACCCGCACGGGTGATCGCATTGATGGAGATACCAATGTTGACGATGTCCTTAATGGTGTCAAAGTCCCCAAGGGTGAAGCCGTTACCGTCAGCAAAGTAGAAGTCAACCTGTGCGGTCTGCTGGGGGCGGTAGGTCTTGTTCTTCATGGTGCGCCCACGGATGGTCTGACCAATCGCCTCGTCCTTAACCTTGATCCACTCGTCACGCTTCACCTCAACACGGGTGAAGTAATGGAAGTTCTTAGCCTTACCACCGGGGGTGGTGCGGTTATCCCCGTACATGACTCCAATCTTTTCCCGCCACTGGTTGATGATGAGGCCGGTACAGCCACGGTCATCCCCGATGAGCGACCGCTTCTGCGCCTTACCTGACTTGCGGAAGAACTTGCCGGTGAGTCGGGCGCCGAGGCCCACCGTGAACTCCTCCATCAGTTTCTCTGCCTCGTCACCCGGGACAAGGGCTGGGAGGGAGTCCACAACGATGCAGTCAACCGCTCGGTTCTCCAGTGACTTGACGATCAGGTCGTATGCATGCTCCATCACGTTGGTTTCAACAATCCAAATACGGTCCAAGTCCACGCCAATGGCTTGGGCGTATTCCGGAACAAACTCCTCGGCGGCGATCCAGAGCACCACCCAGTCTGGGTCTAAGGCTTGGTTGGCGGCGATTGTCTTAAAAGCAATGGCAGTTTTACCCGAGGACTCGTCTCCGATGATCTCAGACCACTGGTTAACCGGCCAACCACCGCCGAGCATTAGGTCAAACGCCAGCACCCCAGTCGTAATGCGGGGAAGTTCTTGGTGCATCTCCGAGCCACGGATAACCGTGCCCTCACCAAACTTCTTGTTCAATTGGGCAAAGATAGTCTCGATGCTCTCGCTCATGTTGTGCTCCTTATTGTGTGTCAGACAGCCCAAGAGGCTTGGTCTGCTTGCATGTATTTACCGTTCCAACCGCACGAATAGCAACGAGGTGCGGGTGGGTAACCGTTTACCGTGGTGCCTTTAGCGCGACTGAACACGAAATTGCCTCCGCACTCCGGGCAACTCTGCGTCTCTTTGCGAGCCGCCTCCCCACCTTTCCATGAACGGATGGCATCTCCCATACGGATTTCACCGTCCGGGGTTATGTGCGGGGCCTCCTGTGGGGTTACCTGATGAACAGGCTGGGCTACGGCAGGAAACTGGATTGCCCCGGGGCGGGACGGCATTGTGGACGGCGGTGTCCGTGGAGGGGAAGGCTGATTGCTCAGTTTCCTTGACCACCAGTCATTCATCGTCGTAATCCTCCCAGTCATCATCGTCGTCTTCCATGAACTCTATATCCCACTCTGCCATGGCGCCGGGGACTGAAAGAAGGTTGATGATGTGGATGAGCCGGGACAAAGGTCCCTGCTGAATGAACAGCGGCAGTTCTTCCTCAAACTCTATGTCCTTGTTTACTTCTATCTTGTCGCTGTCTATAAGCATGGCGAGAAGGGAGACGCCAAACGACGTAAAGAGGGCGACCGAAACGTCAGTTTCGTCATCTTCAAGTTTATTCTGCGACTTTATGATTGATGACAACCACCTAGCAGACTCCTCTATGTCCTCTAGAATACCGGTGCGTTGGAGGCGAATCCACTTACCGAGGACATCGCCAGTTTCCTGCTCCATGACCTCTTCTGAGGGGGGTGAGAAGCCTGCAAGTTCTGCGATGCTCTGACCGTCAGCCGGGGATAGGGTAAGTAGGAATGTGCGCTGGTTGAGCGGGGAGAGATCGTCGTCGTCATTCATTTGCCTTTGGCCTCCGACCATGAGTTTGCTGAGTGGCAGGACACTTTGAGTGGTATTCCTTCAATGACCCGCCCGTGACCCATGGCGTCCACCATTACTTGTTGTGCTTCATCCACGCAGTGATCAGGAACCGCGACTACTAACTCGTCGTGGACCTGAACTAGGATTTTAGCGTTAAAAGGTTTTAGCGCTTCATGAACATCAATCATAGCAATCTTACAGATGTCAGCCGCTGAACCTTGGACAATAGCGTTAATCGCTTGGCGCTCGGCTCGCGCCCGCAGTGACTCGTCTGTACTGCTCAACTCAGGGAGTCGGCGTCGCCTACCGGATAGCGTGGTCACATACCCACGCTGTCGTGCCTTTATTATCTCGGTGGCTTTCCACGCAGAAATACCGCTAAATTGTTTGTAGTAGTTATTAATGACTTCTCTGGCACGTTGCTCAGTAATACCAGTTGTTCTTGCAAGTTTCTGAGCACCACCACCATAGGCGGTCAAGAAGTTAACACCCTTGCCTAACTGGCGTTCCTCAGCGGTTACTTCGTCAGGCTTCTTACCGAGCACCAGCGCCGCCGCTCCAGCGTGAATGTCCTGCTCCTGAAGGAAGAACTTACTCATGTTCTTATCTTTGGAGAACATGCACATGACACGGAGTTCAATCTGATCATAGTCAGCCACCAAGAGTGTGTGCTTGGGGGGCGCGACAAAAAGGCTCCGGATGGTGGAGTCACGGGGGATGTTCTGAAGGTTGGGGCTACTGGAGGACAAGCGCCCCGTGGCGGTCCTGTGCAAATGGAATGACGGGTGGAGACTGTTATTCACCAGTTTCAAAAGAAGCCCATCAACGTACGTTGACTTGACCTTCTTTAACTCCTGCCACTCCAAGAGCATGGGAATCAGCGGGTGGGCATTTTCCAAGTAGCGCAGGGCCTCCTCATCAACTGAATCAGCGCCCTTGTTGGTCTTTTTGTGGGACTTCAACCCAAGCCCGCCCGCAGACTTTTTCTTAAAGAGAAACTCTTGCTTACTCTTATTGCTGTCGGGGTTAAACCCCGGAGGGGTGTACTTGCTCATCTGGAGGAGCAGGTCCCGCATCTTGTTGTCCAACTCACGCCCGAGTACCACCATGGCGCTCTTGGTAACCGGGATGCCTTCGTCTTCCATGTCCATCAGGACCCGGAGAACCAGCATGTCTTGCTCTAGAGCGTTGCGTAACCCTTGGCGGTTTTTGATCTTCACCCACAGACGGCGGTACAGCGACCATGTCCAACGAACGTCAAGGTGTACATACCGAGCGGCCTTGGAGAAAGGCACATGGTCAATAATCTTGCCGAGTTTGCCGTCACGGTAGTAGGCATTGTGACCGGCGTAGTTATGGGCGATTAGGTCAGTCAAACCGTACCCACGGAGGTTCTCGTTCACGATATGTTGCATGACCATCGTGTCCATGAAGCCCTCCATTGGGAGGTCCTGCGCTAAGTACTTACGGATAGAACGGGAGTCAAACTTGACGTTGTGACCCACCTTGACGATGTTCGGATCACAGAAAAGGCACTCTAAGGTTGTGAATACCTCAGACCTTTGTAACTGCGGAGGGGGTGGCAGGAAGGTTGCGGGTATGCGATAACGCGCCTTGGCCTCCGACTCAGTTCCGTCTTTAAGAAGTTTGCGATACCCGGGCGGTGGCGTGGTGGAGCCGTCCCCCACCTCCTCGGGCGTGAGCATCTCGCCATGGGAATGGCCCATGGGAATAGCCCAAGAATGTCCGTCTGTGGCGATGCCAATCCAAAAGACCTCGTTACGCAGGGGGTCAAGAGCGAGAGTCTCCCGCCACTTCTGCATCAGGCGCTCACGAGTGGCCTCCCGCACGGACGGCGACTTAGAGACCATGTTGGACAGGTGAGACTTCAACTCCGTGTTGAATGCCTCCATGGCGTCGTTATGGCGCTCAACGACTCCCCGTGTCTCCACATCAAAGGCAAATGCCCCGATTTCTTGGATGACTTTAACGATTTGGTGCAGTTCTTCTACCGTAGAAACCACTGAGGGAGGGGCCATAAAGCCCCTCCCTCTCGGGTCTTGTTCGGGTGTTGACCCCGACACGGTCACTCGTCTTCAGCGCAGATGGCAAGGAGCGACGACCGAGTGGGAATCGGGACAATCTCATCGGTGTAAGCCGACTTCAGGAAGTGGTTGAGGTCACTCTCCGAGAGTTCCGTGACTCCCCACTCCTCCTCAAGGTCACGGGCCTTGACCAACTGATGGTTGGTTGCGGTCGTGGCACCCTTGCCCGAGCGACTGATCGCCCAGTAGTGCTTCGGGAGCGGTCCCTGACGGGGGTCGTCATTGAAGTTCTTCAACTGGTCAATGGCGCGGGAACCAACCTCGTACGAGCGGAGCACCGGCTCCTCGCCCGGGGCCAACAAGACCACGTTAAACGCAAACTTGTTGCTGGGGCGGTTACCCGAGTCGCACAACGGGCAACCGTTGGGGTCAATGTTGCCGATGCAGGTGAACGACTTCTGACCGGTGCGCTCCACCCAGTGCTGGCGGTAGGCCGCATACGGGGCCGCTTCAAGGAACTTCACGATGATCGGCTCTTCCGAAACCTTGAGACGCTGAGCATAGGAGGAGTCCGAGACATCGGACTTCAACTGCTTCACGCCTTCCCAACCGCCACGAATCACTCGGCGGGGGGCAGGCTCGGCCTTGCTGGGTGCGCTGGCCTTACGGACGGGGGCGTCATCTTCATCATCTTCAATGACCCGCAGACGGCGAGGGGCTTCATACTCCTGCTCGTCTTTCTCAAAGTCGTCGTCATCGTCGTATCTGGGCATGTTTCTGTCTTTCTCGTGTGTGTTGTGTTTGTGTTTGTGTGTTACTCGTGAGCACCGGGGTGCTCGGAGTCTATTTTGGCCAATGGGTTATGGCGTAGGTCTTGAACTGTTCCCAGTGCTTGGAGTTTTTGTCGTCCAAGTTGAAGCGCACGATACAGTCTTTCAGAAAGTCTACCTGTGCCCTGCTGTAGAGGCGCCTCCCCTTGGGGACTTTCCCCGGAAGTTGACTCTTCCGTGGCGCTGGCGATCTGTATGTTGCTCGGGGTATCCACCCTTGGTTCTCCCACATTCGTAATGTGCTGGCAGTCCGTCCGAGTGCTCGGGCGGCTTCACCGATGGTGAACATCTCAATGTCTGCACCGTTGATTCGGTACATCTTAGACCGAGCACCGTTGGTTGTGTCAAGGGCTACGGAGGGGCTCTTGGAGCGATTCTTGGGCGGGCGAGAGCCGGGCCAATCAGGTAGGTCACCTAGTAGATCAAGAGGGTCAGGGGCCATCGTAGTTACTTTAGTTATTTGAAAGATAATCGCAAAGATTCTCGCACCAAGTGGTAAGCCGGGCTCTTTCCTCCAGAGTAACGGCGTTATCCCCTGAAAGCAATGCCGAAGCAAGGTTACGCGGTGGACAGACGCTGACCACGCGCAACAAATTGACAATAGTGTCAATTGTGAGGACTAACTCAGGGACTCCTTTGCCTTCGGAAAAGGCTTGGTTGTTATGCCCATCCGAACTGCGCCACCAGTGTGGCGGGAACAGGTCGGAGGACCAATCGTCGGAACCATCGTCTCCACTAGAGTTCCACATTTCGGACATTCCCATCTCCCCGGAGGTGTGCGGTCTTCGTTCTTAGTCATGGCTTACTACCTCCTTATTCCCCATAAGGATAGCAGTTATTATTTTTTGGGCTCTACGACTTTAAAAGCCCAAGTTTCCTTCTCTTTGTACAAACTTTGAATCTCACCCTGCAACTCGGGGCGCTCAACCGCCACAGTGGCAAGGGCATCTTCGTCAAGCACACGGATCGGAATTGAAATTTCATCCCACAAGTCATTCTTAATCGCCCAGTCTTGGGCCTCGGACTGGTCCAAATTGACGGAGACCCGGCGCTCACGCTTGAGTTGCACACCGGAGCCAACCTCAATCCACTTGTGGCCAACGTGGTCGGTGTACCCGTCAATGTCCACAATGTTGGACAGTTCTTTCTTCATCTCTTCAGTGCGCTTAACGGCGGCATCACTGAACTCCTTGGCCTTGATGTATTCATCTACGAGACGAGACAGATACGCACTGTCTGTGGGCTCGGGGCTTTGCCTGATGATCTTGGGCATTGGTTTCTCCTTTGGTAGTTAGATGGTCCACGGAAGTACACGAGACGCCGAGGCTAGCCCATGGGCCATCTCTGAGGTGGTCATGTCACCGATGTCTTTGGCAGAGGTACCGGAGTAGTTCCACCATAGCGTTCCACGGCGAAAATGGGGCAACCTGTTGAAGAGTGATTTGCTGGAGCGGATGCCTGCTTCGTCGTTATCCATGGCGATGACGACACGGTCAGCCACTGTAGAGAGCAGGGCAAGTTGCTTGTCCGAGACGGCGGCACCAAAGGTGGCCAACGCCTGAGGCTTCTCAAATACGCTGGCGAAGCGCACGACATCCAACGGGGACTCCACGAGTACTGCGGTACCACCCATGAAGCGCTCAATCCCAAACAGGCTGTCCGACTTTTTGACACCCACTGGGAAGTTGCGTACCCACCCGGGCGCCTTGGTCTGCCAGCCCTGTAGGTCGCCAAAGTGATTAACAATGGGGATCACCCACGCCTTGTTCATGTTGTCCCAACGGACACCGTGCATCAGTACTTGATCAGGATCAAGCCCCCGCTTAGATAAGGCAGACTCAGGAGGGAGCACAAACTTGGAGAAAGACACCCAGTCGATCTCTGGCTTCTTCTCGGTGACCTCTACGCCGGTGGTAAGGCGCTCCAAGTTGCGGTCAATCAAGAAGTGATGGACCGCCATGATGGCGTCGGGTTCACCAGTTAGTTCCGACACCAGCATGCTTAGGGTGCCTCGGGCCCCGCACGAGAAGCAAATCCACAAACCGGTTTGGGCGTTCATGCTCCATGACGGTGAGCCGTCCTCACGCCCCGTGACACGGCGGTGCACCGGACACCTACCGGAAATCTCACGACCATCTGCACGGCGAACATCTACGCCGATGCTCTTGAGCACCGAGGCGAGGTCAGTCAAATGCGTCTCCGACACCGTAGCCATCAGCAGTCACCTCCGAGAAGTCCATGTGGTCCCAGTCCCACTTGATGTGTACTTCGCCAGTTGGGGCTGTGCGGGCCGCTACGACACGAATAATTGCTTGGTCGTCCAAGTCAGGGTTGCGCTCAACGCCGAGCACTAGGTCTGCGTCCTGCACGAAAGACGATGAGTAACCAATGGCGTCAGCAGTGATGGCGCGAGTCTTCTTGTTGTTTAACTTCCACGACAGCGCCTGCGTCGTGGACACCACGGGGATGTCTAACTTCTGGGCCATTCGTTTAAGGCCACGGGTGATGTTTGTCAGCGCTTGCGGGGAACCCTTGGGCTCACCTTCCTCATCGTCCATCAAATACACGCCGTCAACGACGAGAAGATCGGGTTGGTATTCCTTGGCCTTGCCCATGAGTGCTGAGATAGTTGTGAGCGACGAGGTGTCCTCACTGAAGATGAAGGGTTGCATGTTCTTCCGGGCCCGAAGCGCCTTGGCGATGCGGTCCATCTCGTTCTTGTTCAAGTCACCCCGGAGAATCTTGTTGTACGGGGTCTTGGAGATGATGGCGTCGTAACGTGCCTCCTGCTCTTCAATGCTCATCTCAAACGAGACGAACATCGGCACTTTGCCGTGGATGTGGCAGGAGTTAGCGATGATGAGAGCGAACAACGATTTACCACGCTTGGGCTCACCCACAAACACGATGTACTGCTGGGGGCGCAACCCGGATGTGATGCGGTCAAGGCCGTAGAATCCCGTGGGGATACCACGAAGAGCATTGGGGGTGTTCCGCATCTCTTCGTAGCGAGCAACACGGTTCTCCCAGTTTTGGATGATGTCAATGTCCCGCATGCGGGACACCTCAACCGAGGCGGTCTGCACGCCCGACGACAGGTGCTCTAGTGCATCTTTGGTCTTGCCCTCGTTGATGAGAGGCATGACTTCCGAGATGACTTCAACGAGGCGGTGCTGTGTGTGGGCCTGAAAGATTTCCTCAATCAGACGAGAAAAAGTCTCTGCCTCAGCGTCGTACAACTGAACATCGGCGTACTGCGTCTTGAACACCCGAGGCGTCGGTACGGCCCCGTGCTCACGGTAAAACTCGGACATCCATGACCACACCTCGGCCCATGTGCCAGTGAGGTGTTCAGGCTTGATGCCCGACTTGATGGGCGTAGCGATGTCCGAAGTCTGGATGACTTTGGAGACAAGCAGATGTTCCGGTGACGCCATGATTACCATGCCCTTTCAGAGCCGAGCACTGTAGCACGAATGCCAAGTACCGCCTGCTCTTCTTGCGTCGGGACATAGATAACACGAACGCTTCTGTTGTAGCGCAGATCATCGGCAAGCGCCTCAATGTCGGTGTATGACTCAACCGGCGTGGAGATGCCTTTGCGAATCAGCCAGCGTTCAATTGCATCAATGGCATCGGGAGGCATGAACGTGTACACGATGGTGCCAATACCGCGGCGATTGACCGAATCAGCGAGAGACTTCAAAGGCAACTCGCTTGGAGTCATAGCGTTGATGACAGTCTTCCAATCACCCGTGCGTTGTGCGATGCGTGTGCGCCACGACTTCAAACCCTCAGGCGGGTTGGCAAGCACGCCTTCAAAAATGACGCCTTGCTGTAGCGGTGCGAATTCAGCGAGATCGTTGCCTTCCATCACGCCACCCGGGTGATGATCATGTCTTCAAGAACAGACGCCACGCGGTCTCCATACCGGCGAATGAACTCAGTGGGAGAAAGGTGTGTGGTGACAATGGTGATACGGCAATCTTCGTTGCGACGGCGCAACAGGCTTCCGACCTCGTGGTACGAGAACTCGGTAGCACGCTCCTGACCCACGGCGTCCAGCACCACGATGTCAAACACCCCTTTGAGGTACTTGACGATGTGAGGCATGGAGTACATCTCGGGCAACTCGTTGTCGTTGTCAAACTGGTCTTTGAGCATCTCAACGTAACGCTCGGCAGTGATGAACCGCCCTGACACTTTGTCGGCGCAGATGATCTTGTTGAGAAGGCCGACAGCGATGGGAGTCTTGCCTGAACCACTCGGCCCATGGAGAAACAGACCGTTGCTCTTGCCGGTGAGGAAAGAGTCAATGCTGTTCGCTGTCGCGTTGGAAATTTGATCGGTGTCGTATTCGGCGCTCGCCCATCGCGGTGGCAGGTGCGCCCATGTCAAGCGTTCTTCTACGGAGCGGTTCTGCCACCAACGCGCTGACTTCCATTCGGTGGGCGGTGCTCCTACGGTCACTGGGTTCTCCTGAGTTGCTGGTAGTGCGCTACGGCTTGGCGTAGCGAGGCGGTGGGTTTGCGGAGAGTACCACGCTCCGCAAGGTCCGTGGGGGCATTCACGCCGTGGGCGGTCAAGTACTCCACCGCTGAGTCGTCTCCGGGCTCACTCAGCAAGGTGCTCGCGCACAACAGGAGCATGGAAAGGTGCTCTGTGCCATCGGGTTGCGCCGAGGCGTCGTAGGCGGGGATGACCACGATGTCAGCGAGAAGTTCGGGGTAGGTGTACGCCAAGTCCATGGCTCGGCGCCAAATGAGTTTCCGAATCCGGGAGTTGATCTCCTCATCCCATGGAAGCACATCGGTGTACTCAAACTCATCGGCAACCCATCCGAGAATCGGGCTGACGGCGACGATCTCCGTGGTGCTTGCCAAGAGGGACGCTTGGACGCTGTTGGTGCAGAAGTACTTCCACGGAGTGCTGGACTCTACGTTCCGGGAGAAAGTGAAGAACTTGTCAACCATGCGCTGGAGGTCGGCGGGGGTCACTCCGTTTTTCAGGAGGCGCTTGATCTGAATCCTGAAGGCGGGGCGGTCCTTTACAGCCACGGGGGTGGCCCCAACCTGACGCGCCACGAAGTTGAAGTGTTGGAGCACATCGGTCGTGTCGTGCGACAACTTCTCCAAAGCGGGGGTCTCGTCCCATTCTCTAGTGTCATCGGGATCGGCGCCAAAAATAGGCATGGATTCATCTCCTTCGTAAAACGGGCGAAGCCCACAAAGGGAAATGTCTTTAGACATTTCCCTTTGTACTACGTCTCTAATACTATCTCTACTATGGAATTCGCCCTGCTCAGGGGCTCGGGGTGGGGTCATGGGTGACCCCCCTGATGGGTCATGGGTGACCCCCCCTTGGGGTAGGGTGGGGTCACTGGTGACCCCCCTCTTGGGGGCACGGAACCGCACCACGATGTGCTTCCCACGGTTACCAGAGAGCCGTGTGGAGGTGGTGATCCCGGCTGATTCCAGCCACCGAAGGGAGCGCTTGACGGTCTCCGGAGACATGCCCGAGGACTGGGCGATGTCCGAGACGGTCAGGGGCTTGGGCCCCGTGAGTGGGGTCAACCGCAAGATGGTCATCAAGATGTGGGTATGGGTTGGCGTCCCACGCCTGCTGATCAGGTCAAATGCCCATATGGGCATCGGAGCAAAAGGCCCCTGAATCTTGTTGCTCAACGGTGGTCTCCTTGGTGTGCCGGAGACTATACACACAAACCCGTCGCCAAGTGTTGCATACACGGTTTGTTGAGGCTAATCTTCGGAGACCGAGTTGGTGGTTCTCCTCGGTGCCCGGTTTACCGGTGGTGGTTAAACAGGCTGGGGCGCTTTGGTGTAGAGTTACTGAAGCGCCCCAGCCCTGTTTTCAAGGAGACCACATGGCATCCAGCACCGGACTTACGAAGTCCCTCAAAGCCCTTCTCTCAGACGTTGTCACCTTCTACTTCATGGCCCATGGGTTTCACTGGAACGTAGAGGGTCAGGACTTCAGCCAGTACCACGGCCTCTTTGCAGACATCTACGAGGACGCCTACGGCTCTATTGACCCGATTGCTGAAAACCTCCGCAAATTGGATGAGTACGCCCCCTTCAATCTACAAAAGTTTATTGAGATGCGTACCATCGCTTTTAAAGATGTCTCCCCCACCCCCAAGGCTATGGCCGGGGCACTGCTGACGGCCAATGAGGCACTTATCAAGCAGTTGTATGTTACATTTAAGGATGCTGAGAAAGAAAATCAGCAGGGTATTCTTAATTTTATTTCAGAGCGGATTGACATGCACATGAAGTGGTCGTGGCAACTCCGCGCATCAACGAAGTGAGGTAATCATGGCTGAGAGTAAGAAAGACCCCCGATTGGCGCGAGCCGGTGTCTCGGGTTACAACAAGCCGAAGGCAACGCCGGACCACCCGACCAAGTCGCACATTGTTGTCGCCAAGGTGGGCGATCAGGTCAAGACGATTCGCTTTGGCGAGCAGGGTGCTGAGACCGCTGGTAAGCCCAAGGCGGGGGAGTCCGAGCGCATGAAGGACAAGCGTGCTTCCTTTAAGTCCCGCCATGCCAAGAACATTGCCAAAGGCAAGATGTCAGCCGCTTACTGGGCTGACAAGGTGAAGTGGTAATGGCTCCTCGCAAGACCAGTAGTCCCAAAGAAACCGCGCAGTATTACCGGGATAACCCGGAGGCCCGTAAGAAGAAGGACGCCTACAACAAGGAGTACAACGCTAAGCCCGAAGAGAAGGAGAAGCGTCGTGAACTTGCTGAAGAGCGCCGTAAGCGTGGGGTTATGGGCAAGGGTGGTAAGGATATGTCCCATACCAAAGATGGTGGAATCGTGGCAGAGGAACCATCTAAGAATCGTGCACGGAATAGAGGAAAAAAGTAACCATGGCCGCTAAGAAAAAGAAGACCGAATCTAAGGTCAACGAAGCCGGTAATTACACCAAGCCGGGTATGCGTGAGGAACTGTTTAAGAAGATCAAGGCCGGTTCAAAGGGTGGCGATCCCGGCGAGTGGTCTGCCCGTAAAGCCCAACTTCTTGCGTCTGAGTACAAGAAGAAGGGCGGGGGTTACAAGGACTGATGGCTAAGAAAGAGTCGCAGAAGTCCCTTGATGAATGGACGGACCAGAAGTGGCGCACCTCTGATGGAAAGCCGTCCAAGGGCAAGAAGCGTTACCTACCGGACAAGGCGTGGGATGAGTTGACCCCTTCTGAAAAGGCGTCTACGAATCGTGCCAAGGCCAAGGGCAACGCCGAGGGCAAGCAATTTGTCAAGCAACCAAAAAGCATCGCCAAGAAAACTGCGAAGCACCGAAAGGGGGAATGACAATGTGCAAGGAATGCGGATGTGGAATCAGCAATAAGAAGGACCCCGGCTACGGCAAGGGACCGGCTAAGAAGAAGGCCGCGGCCAAGAAGGCCGCGGCCAAGAAGGCCGCTCCCAAGAAGAAGAAGTGAAGTAGTTCTTAACCCTGAAGAAGTTTCTTCAGACCGTTGAACATTTCCTGAACTGCCCCAACCGTCTCGGCGCTGATCGTGATGGTTTCCACTTTGTCATCCCATGACAAAGCGAGGCACCCGCTCTTCGGAATGGGGAACGCCTTAGCAACCTCTTGGGGGGCTTCCTGCTTAAGACCAACGTCTTGCAGGCCCCCCAAGAGTGCGCTGATCAACTCTTCCTTCGTGGCTGACCTCTCGTAGTCCAAGCCCAAGAGTTTGACCTGACGGCGAAGAGCCGCAATCGGTTGCGTACGCAACTCATCCTCGGAGAACTTGTCAATCTCCTTATCCTCCGGGGCATCCTCTTCGGGTGCTTCCGGAGCAGGCGCCGGGGTCTCAGGGTCAACCACATCAATCGGGGCGAGGGCGTTGGTCAGATCAAGCAGGCGCATACCGTATGCGTGCGCTTGCAGGATGGCGCTCTCCGTGGCTACCTCGTCATCCCACAACACGAGGATGGTGTCGCCACCAAGGTCATGGGTTGCCCGTACGGTGGCGTCCATCGGGTCTTCTGACTGATGGTGCTCCAGCGCTGTTTTGACCAGCGACTTGGGGGCGCCGTTCCCGACGATGTGGTACGGGTGGTCAAAGTCAATGATGGCGGTGTACACACGGTCCATGCTGTCGCTGGGCTTCCCGCCGTACCACGGGAGAACGAAGTCGTTGTTGTCAACGAACTCGTTCAGGCTGTCTTCAATGATGTTGGCGGTGGCGCGACCGTTGCCGATAACGCCAATAACACCTCGGCTGGCTTTGGGCATTTTGTTCTCCTATTTGAGCGACCGGCGCAGGGACAGATCACCAGTAAGGGTGACCAGTCGCAACACCGACTGGGTGGCACCGGCGATTGTAGCCATCGCCAATCCTGAAAGCAATACATTGTTTTCGGATAGCCACCACGACGCACCAATGCCAAGAACGACGCCGACGAGGACGGTAACCCACGCACTCAACTCCTTTGGAATGAGCGTGGTTAAAACATGTATGGCTTTGTAAACCGCTAGGCCACCAATAATGATCATAGAGACAGCGTACCCGAATACCCGGGTATGCGGTCAAACCTCAAATTGGTTAGGGCAGTAGTTTGCTCTGTTACCGGAACGATATATTCCATGAGCCTCTTCACAGTCTCAACCGTTCGGCGGTAGTCAGAGGTGTAATAAGAGAAATTAGAGTGCTGTGAACTGTCACCCCAGCGGTGGTCGGCGTTGGCGCCACCGCCACCACTACCTACGCCGAGCCAACCACCCTGCTCCGTGTCGCCATCAAAGTACGCCCCCGGGGCATACGGCTCAAGAAGAGGGCGTGACACCTTCAGGGACAGGTTGGATGCAGAGACATTGGCGGTCAAGGCAATGTGGTACACGTTGGCCGATTCCGGATAGGTGTTAGCCGTGCTCGGGATTACAATCTGCCAGTACTTTCGTTTACCTCCGCTAGACAGGTTTTCACTCCTGTACACGGTGGACTGCGTAACGAGCGTTATTTCTGCGTTGTCAAGACGCACTTGAACAGCCGAAATATTGTCGTTTATATCATCTATAGAAAAGTAGTACTCCACGCCCCGCTTTAGTGGCGTATACCTCTTACCGTTAGTGGTGTGCGTTACGTCTGTACTCAGAGTTAGCGTAGACGACGCGCTGGTGCTTATCGTTGCAACCTTGTCGGCTACGGATGTCCCTGTAATAGAGGACCCCGCGACTCTCCAGTAAGAAGTGGTGTTACTGCTCTCTGACAAAGTGCTTATCCCGTTAACAAACTGCGGGTCGCGCACAAGGTTAAGACGCTGGGAATAAACGTCAATGTAGTAGGGGTACCTATTTTGTGTCTTCAACACAATTGGAACAAAATGCAAAGGGTTGTTGTTGTATCTAGACGCAACCCAAATATGTAAGTACATATCTGAGGTCGTTGTTGAGCCGTTACCCACAACCCCAAAGTCAACAGGCACTGACCACGCATTTGCTTGCCCGTCCGTTACTGAGGACACGAACCCCTCCAATGATGTGCTTGCCCCCGTGGTGAGGCTGTATGACACTGCCGAAGCCGCGGTCACGCTACTCAGTACAGCCGCGCCAATAACACTTGCGCCGTTACTGGGTGTTGCTCCGTAAACAGCCCCGTACTCCATGTACAAACGGCTGGCTTGGCTAACATTCGTTATCTTTGTTTTCAAACATCCTACGTACACGCCGGTGTTGACCGATGCGGCGCCAGACGTAATGCGTACAGCCGTGTTATTCTCGCATAGTGCTTTACCGTAATAGGTAGAAGAGGCGGCAACTGCTTGAGACGATGCCCCGCCACCAAGGTCTTGCACTTCCATGAGCCACTGATCCGTCGTGGGTACCTGAGTTGGGGAAGTCGTTGTAGCAAGGCTGGAGATAGCGTGTTGCGTAGCAGTAAACAAATCCGGGTTACTAAATTTTATTTCTGTGTCACTACCTGCCAAAGCCGTTATATATTCCTCAATACCTGTGATCAGCCCCTCGTTTTCTGTCAAATACCTAAAGTTGGAAATCAAATCCCGAAGGCGGGCTGGGCCAAGGTCCACAGTTTCAATCGGCAGACCGACTTCCTTAGCCAGTTGCTCCAACATTTCACTGTTCGCAACGTACGGGTCTTTCTGCCTAATTACGTAGTCAATAGTTGTCTTTAAAACGTCAATATCCCAACCAAACACATCCAGCATGCGCCGCAGTGGTCCTGACACAACGAGGTCGGTAGGGAGGACCGAGATGTGCTCACTGTTGATATTGGTAAGACCAAGTTGGTCATCCAACAGGCGGTAATGCAGTGGAACACGGCGATACAGGGACGCTAATGAATTGTAATTTTTAACTACCAACGTCTCTGTTGAGGCTAAGCGCTCGTACCATGAGCGCGTGCCGGTTGCTTGGTACTTAACAAACAGCGAGTAGTACGCCCATGTACCACCAGCGAGCCCATCATGGGTAAATGAAGAAACTGTGTTTGCGTTTGTAATCGTGACAAGCACCTGCCCATCCAAATAGGTTTGGGGTGGGCCATACGCGGAATAAACAAGAATCAATTCTGTGGCGCTAGGTGTGGCACTGACGACACTTGACAAGGCACTGGTGATGCCCCACTCCACTAACACTTCTCCGTAATTAGTCGGGGTAGCCGACAGGAATGATGCTGAACCGATGGTTACCGGGGGAAGGGTGTACCCATCAGCCTTAAATGCTGATGAATCGTCCGTGCCGATATTGGCGGTCCCCGGCTGTAGGAATGAGCCAGAGGTACTGGCGGTGGTACCTAGATTACTTTTAAAGACAAATGCTTTCTTTGCCATTAGACTGCTGAGACTCCCCCTGAGGCGGTGATGGTTACAACACCAAGTTTTGGCAAAGACGTTGCCCCAACCGTAATCTTGCCACTGTTATCAATGGTGGTCGTACCCCCGCTGGTGGTTGTGAAGCCCTTGACTATCAAGTAATCCACGCCAGCAACAGCCATGGCGGTACGATAAACCTCTCCGATATTTACAACTTGACCAAAAGAGACAGAAGTAAACGCAAAAAGGTTTTCTACCGCGTTTTTAACATCCGCAACAACGACAGACTGTACGTAATTTGACTTTACGTACAGATCAAAGTACACATAAATCTTAGTGAAGGTTACGGAAGAGGGAACGCTAATCAGGGTAACCCCAAGAAGGGCGTTATCTAGAAGTTCCCGAGCAACTCGGTCACGCAAGTCGGTGCTAATGCTGACTGACGCCGCTCCATCAGTTAGGTAGGCTGTCTGATCTGGGACTACCGTGGCGGTGATAGACGCTCCGCTGGACGAGGACCCCGTGTAGGAGACAGTGGCCTTAGATACACCCTGCGTAGCAAGAGCCAAGTCCCTGAAGTCCGACAGGGTGGTGGCGCCACTCCTAGTACGCAGTGCACCCGGAATGGCCCGCTTGATACTGTCAATACTTTCAAAGTCCAAGCCACCGGCCGCGGGCGAGACGTTAGTAATGGTTGTTATTGTGGGAAGTGACGACGTAGCAAGACGGGTGATCGTATTGCTACCCACATTCCCCAGTGAACCATCTGAATACCCATACGTCGCGGTTATTTGCGCGTTAATCGGTGGAATGCGCCCATTCAATCCATTACCAAATACTACTTGCGCTATTTGGTTAGAATCTATATAAACTGAGAATACTGAGTCGTCTGGTCCGTAACTTACAAGGGTGTTTACCCGCGACCATTCTTTTGTTGCGCCCCCAGCGCCCTCAGCGACAAACACTCGTACCGTGGTGGGGTCAACGCTCGTACGATAAATGTTGAACCGTTGCCCAAAGGTACCGTCGCTACTGGTACGGGTGGAGTCGGTGGAGGAAGTCAGGCTTTCGCTACTGACTAGTGTGCCTTGGCGCACACTCAATGACCCAGTGCTATTACCGGAGATAGATAGCGCTTCCTCATTGTAAAAGTACTGCCCCGTTGTAGATATGAACTTGGTGTTGGCCGGGACAGTAACGGAAGATGCCCCCGTATTGGTCAGGCTTAACGTGGCAGTTGCAGAACGCTGGTAATTAGGCGTGTAGCCATAAAGGTTAGCCAGAGCCAAGACGCTCTCGCGCTGGGTCGCGGTGCCCAAAAAGGCTTCTGTGGATGCGCGGTCAATGTAGTAATGAAGTGTGTCAGCGGTGTACGCCCACAGGTCAATCAATGTGGACATAAAGTCCGAAGGGTCGTCCCCCACCCATTCAGGAATAGAGCGGGAGGCGCGGGCCGACAGCGCTTCACGAACGCTACTGTAGTCTCTTGCCGTGTAATCAAAATTAGCCATAGGTTTCCTCGTTCAAAATGTCGCTAACAGTAAGTGTAACACTGGATTTCTGCGACGGATTTATAGAATAATAAACAGTTACGTAAATCGTGGAGCCCTCTTCTTCTCCACGAGACCCATCCCCCTCGGCAATCACGATGTCGTTAATACGTACACCCGACACGGCCTCACGGAGTTCTACTAGGGCGTCTTGTTTAAAGTCCTCCCAGATCAGGGGGTCAACAGGCTCATACAAAAAGGTATAAGTACCAAGACCGTACCGAGGGCGCATTGGCCGCTCAGTTTTGGTTACCGCAAGCACATCAATGATTTTTTGTTTAATAATTTCATCAAAATCAGAAGTAGTTGCAACTTTTCCATTATTAAATTGAAATGGCAAATAGATTGATCTCATAACTCATCCTTATCTATTTCTCTGTATGTTTGATACATGCTAAACGAAAAGAATGAAGACAACAAAACAAATGCTATTAAAGTAATTTTAATAACTTTTTTATACATAAATGTCCTTAAGTTGAGTTGTAGAACACCAAGAGCCGTTAAGAAACGCTGGTCGCGGAATAACTGGTATTTGCGATTTAATTGACATATATGGCTCTTCTTCATTCGTGTCATTACTGGCGATAGACATCTTTGTAAAGAACTCATCCCTAGTAACTGTGTGAGTTACCGACTTAACGTACCAGAAGCCATCAAATGTTGAATCAAACTCAGACACGGAGACAACACCACCGGGCAGGGCACCGGCTGTACCAGTTAACTCCACAGAAGCAAGTAGCGTGTTGACACCACGGCTACGGGCTTTAATCGTATGGTCAATCATTAGAGCCGATGTGCCGTTCACGCTGATTTGGTCTGTTACGTCCAGTGTTACTTCTTTTCCAAAACCCGTGTGCTCGTCAAATGGCAGACCGGAGTGTACTAACCCCTGATTGTCTACACTCACCGCCGTCAAAGTGTGGGACGTTCGGGGGTTGACCGTATCGCCAAAGGAACCGTGTAAAGACAAAATTGTTGCGGGCGTGGTTTGTGTCTCCATGTTTAACCCACGGACGTTACGCAGTTTGTGATACGAGATGCCACGACCAAGGGCCCGCATCGGGTTCCAAAAATGTAGATGTGTACCGTGCAGTGAAAAGGACATACCGTACAGTTGCGCCAACTTATTCAAAAATTGCCAGTCCGACTCCTCAGTTTGCACAATACGGTCGTACACAAAAGGGTCTTGCTCGCACGAAAAACTGACCCGGTGCTCGTCTGCAATAGTACTTACGATTTGGTCAAGAGTTTGACCCTGCCAGACGCGATTCTTTTTTGCTCGCATAGCATAGGAAGCGCCCATGCAGATAAGGGTTACTTCTTGAAATAGACTTCCGTTTACAATGCCATCCTTGTTTCGGAAGACGGGGTCTACTGAGGCGACGTACCCACAAAACTCATGGTTGTTAACACCAAAGTCAAGGAACCCATACACAGGTTTACCAATGTATTCAGTGATTACACTCGGGGGCACTCCGGCAATGACTATCTTCAGCATGTCATGCCTATTCTCTTCAAGCGCCAGTTCTACCTGCACAATGGATGTGTTCCGTGAAGGGACGTTGTGCACCACAATGTCAGTTATGGGTGAAATGGGGCTTGAAGACTTAAAGATCATTTTGCGGGGATTCTTAGCGTAGTTCCAACAGGAATCTCATCTGGGAATGGCACATGGGGATTGAGGTCAGCGATCTCCCAGAACCTTTCTGGGTCTTGAAAGACTCGGTGCGCGATTAAATCAAAACTGTCCCCGTCTTTTGTTGTGTACGTATAGTATTTTTTATTGTTAAAGTATTTCCTTCTTGCTTCGTAAGTACCGTCTTGAGAGACTGTTTTTATGTATCGTGATGTTGTTTGAACGTAAGCCATTATTTCGCCTGACTCGGGTCTATTTTAAATACAAATCCTGATTTATCTTTAGCAAATACAGTTTTTATTCCGGACTGCTCTATATATAAAACACTTGGGCGACTGCTTGTTTTAGATGAGAACAGTTTTACTTCCAAATAAAGACCATACTCAACAAAAAGTTTAGTATTTTTAGCCGCATCTGTTATTGATGAGTACGATGGAAGACTTAAATACAGATTGTCAGCCTCTTTTTCAGCGATTGTTTCCCGATTGGCTTTTGCGTTTTCCCACACTATGTTATTGACGTTGTCGTAGGCGCTATCTTCTGTGGGGTTAAGGCCCGGAGTATCATCACCACCACCATATCTCGCTAATCGCCTCCACGACGCCGCGTCGGTGATAGTTGCATTAACGCCCACTACATTCAGTAGTTTTACATCTTTTTGAATGCCGTTTGCGTCGGGCACTCCACCTGAAATACCAAGTGGTTGATACGAACGTGTGATGTTACTAGAAAAAGCGGCGGCTTTTTCTGCTTCATTAGCATACGCACGCCAAACTTTGACGTAGGGCTTATGGCTAATTGATATTGAGTATCTACCGTTATTGAACTCCCTGTATATTTGTGCTTGTTCAGGATCACCGACAAAACCACAACGAAATAAAAAAGTGTTGTAGTGCATTATGTCAACATACTTTTTATCGTATGTATCCCAACGACTACTGTGATCATCTGCATCAGTACCATGTAATGATATTTGATATTGAGGTAACTTTTTGACTATATCAACCAAGTATCTATATTCCTCAGTGTCCCCTACCACGCTAGTTGGCGGTAACGCACCACCAGCAGAGGGGTTTGGCACCATACTACTAAGCGCGTCAGTTAAATACGTGCGCTGTCGTGCAAAGCCAATGTATTTAGCCTCAACAGTCAAGTTAATCGCGCACATAGTTGGAACTAAGTTTTCACTGAACTTTGAAAACTGTACGGCCGAACCCGTAATAAAACCATCAACCATAAATAGTGACGAGAAAACAATACGTATTGGCGTGCTAATTAAAAATGCGCTGTTACCAAAAACTTTACCTAGTGCCTCCGCGGCGTCAGCCTCAGTTAAAGGCGCAGATACTGAACCGCCAGTAGTGTCTGACGCTTCCCATGTGGAACTAATTGCTTGAATTTTAGCCAACGCTTCCACGGTGTCTTGAGATACACCTTGACCGATAACTGTGTCAAGAACCGATAAATCTGACAAAACACCAAACTGCTGAGGATTGGATGTAATGAAATCAAGTGATACATTTTCTGCGTTAGCAGGTGATGACACTGTTGTGTTTTGGTTTACTTCCGCCTCACGATTTAAGAAAATATCAAATGAAAATGTTGAGTTTCCCGGCGTGGCTACAGAAAACTGCTGTGCGTCCTGAAGCAAGGGCATCATCATCCCACTGGACACTGACACGCTTCGCATGATGCGTTCCGGATTAAATTGAAAAAAGAACCTACGGTTTGGTAAAACACCAGTAAGTCCGGGCACTTCAGTCAACAGCGACCGAATGAACCCCCGTTGAATTACCTTGTCGGGCCCACCCCCAAGGTTTTTACGAACCTTTTTGGGGTACAAGAATTCAGGATTATCTACGCTCGTCCGGGCTAGACCACCCGTTGGCGCACCGGTTACACCTCCGGGCAACCCATACCACTGGTTTGTAGAATACGAATTACCCATTATGCGCTCCTCAACTCTCGCAACCGCATTTCATTTTCAATAATGCGGGTTACTTCTCTAGCAATAATCTGTGCGTCAACTTGAGTGTTGCCGCTACCCATAAGATTGATTACAGGAGAAATATTAAATGTCGTACCGCCCGTGAAAGATGTAGTACTGGTGCCCATGCTGGGCGCTGACGGTGCCATACCGTCGCCTGTCTCGCTGATTCCTCGGGACTTGAGCACCGACCGAGTGGCGGTTGTCCCTCCCCAATTTGCGTACATTCTTTCTATGGCCTCAGCCACTTGGTACGGGTTTTTGCCCCCTCTGAGTGCATTAAGCACGCCCTTGGCGTGGTTCTGCATGTGGTACACGTTCATCCGCATACCTTGCTCATAGTTTGCGAAGTTCTTGACCCCAGTACTGTTGAAGTCACTCCACTGGCCTAGGGACTCCGCCCCGTCGCGTGGTTTGGACACCACGGCAAGGGGGTTAAAGGATGCACGAGTCCCCTCAGCCTTGATCCACGCAGACATCAATTCAAGGTTGGCTGTTGTTACGGGGGCTCCCACTCGGCGCAAAAAGTCTGCTGACCATTGAGCAATATCCACATTGCTCTTCGCCATACCGCCATTGCGGAAATCAGCGGGTACGTCAAACCGAGATTGAGTGATGTTCCGTCGTTTAGCAACAACCCTACCTCCGCCAGAGGAACTGGACATGCCTGATGCGCCCATCATGCGGAATGAACGTATTGCTTCGGACATAGTCATGCCCTTAAGCGCAAACAGGGAAGCGTCTGTTCCGGAACCACCGCTACTGGAGTGCTCAGCGTTTTTACCGCTACCACCGGGGGTAAAAGCGCGTGCCCCCACAGGGATACCCCACGGCGCTCCAGCGGCTTCGTACTGCCTGCGAGAATTCGGCAATTCAGACGGTTGAACGTGCCAAGGCTCGTCGTTTACGTTGGCGAAATGCTTAAGACCAAACCGCTCAGCGTTAGCCTTAATCCACTCCATGTCACCAGTGAGGTCAGCGGCCAACCCAATTTCATGCATTGAGCGTCCCGGAGGGGCGGCGTCTGCCCCACGCACTTTCTTCCAGTACTTACCGTCCCAGAAAATGTCAGTAGGTTCAGCGCTTTCTGCGTACCGTGACCGGAACATGGACTCTTGTTGTGCGGAATCTCGGTATCCGTTGTCAAACCCAACCCGACCACCAGATGCCTGTATGAGTTTAAGAACCCGCTCTTTCATTGTTGGGTGAAGTCTGGAGAACGACTGTTGTGAAGTAACTTTTTGAAGTGTTGTGGTACCCGTAGCGTTAGTTGACGGGGTGCCTGTCCGTGACCCACTGCCTGCCGCTCCGTCACCTGCGGGACCCATGGCAGTTCCAGCGGCAGTAGCGACCGCTCCAGCAACCATTAGGGGTGCTCCAAAAGCCGCCCCGGCGCCAGTGAGGCTCAGGGCCGCTCCCGCCATTGACATTAGAGGGCCAACACCCTTAAGGACGCTTCCGAGTACATTTCGTGCACTTTTTGTTTCAATACCCTTACCGACTATGCCTGACAAGCGGTCTTCTAGACGACCAAACATCTTCTCAAGGCTTTGGGTTCTTTGCTCTAGTTTGGCAAAGTTGTCTTGCTGTCTTCCATAAAAGTCTTCTTCGCGGTTCACTTTAACGCGGGTGGTCTCTTCCATCTGCGTAGCGAAGTTCTGCTCAATACCCATGAGTTCACGCTGGCGCTGGTTGGACGGGTCATACATACCAGCACCCGGTTGCTTGGCTTGGTATTGCTTGTTTGCCATGGCGTACTGAATAACCAAGTCTTGTGTCTTTTGGTCAATACCCATATCGGCTAGCCGCATTCGGGTGTTACTACCCTGCTGGAGCGCTGACTCAGGGTTACGAAGCCCAGTAAGTCCGGAGGCGCGAGCGAGGTGCTGTAGGAGTTCTGTACCGGAGCGCTGACCACCACCCGGCTTGTACAAACTCATTCCGGTTGTCATAAACATGCGGTTGGCTACTTGGGCGCTACCCAAGTTGCCCAGCATGCTTGCAACGTCTTCGGTACTGAGGCTGTATCCGGACAGAGTTCGCATACCCTCGGCAAACGACGCTTGATTGCGAGCCAAAATACCCGTGGATGCTTGAAGACCGAGCAACGTGTTTATACCAGTCTCACCCAAACGATAGTTAGTCAATGGTTGACGGTAGGTATTACGAACTTGAGCATTACTCATTCCAGTAATCTGCTGGTACAGGACACTCATCTTGTCGGCTGAAGATGAATAGACATAGCCACGCTCAATGCGTGCGTCCATTGAGCCAGTCAGTCCCCCAAGGAATTGACCAACTGCCATCGCCCCCATAGCAAACCCACTACCGGGCTGGCCTCTGCCGGGGATTGCTTGTCCCCCGTACATACCAATCCCACCGCCACCGAAGCCCCCACCACTCCGTGAAGGGTCCATACTATAATTTGTACGGCTTGATGTATCGTCATCGGGGGAACTGTTATTTAAAGTGGGATGACCGTGGCTACCAGCGGAAACTGGGCTCTTAGCCCCTCCCCCTCCTCTGCGTCGCCCAAGACCCCTACCGGCCCGACCAGCGGCCTTGTCCAGTGCGTCAAGGTCTCGTGCCGCGGCCTTAGCCTCACGGCGTATCTCTCTAGCGGCTCGTGCAAACTCGCCAGCGCCCTTTGCAAATGTAGCAAATCCCTCCATACCACCACGGGCGCGGTCACGGAAGGTACGGGGGCGCTGAACGGGGGCGGTTGCTCCGGGACCAAACGGATCAGCAAACGGGTCGGAAAACGGATCGTTACCCGATCCTGTGATGTTCGGTTCAGCCACTGTTTCCTCCGTTTATTAAGATTGCCATTGGGCAAGTTTGCCCCAGAACTCCCTTTCCCTGACGGGCATGTTCTTCATTTCAGTTAAGGAAAACCCTTTGTAAGCAGTGGCTATCGTGTTGTATTCCCAGTATATACTATCCAGATTAACCGAATAGAAGTGAGACCCAGTCAAACATTAGGGTGATGGTTTCACCGCAATGGCCGCACGGGGCATTCACCTCCCGAGGGGACGGGCCAATCTTGGCATCAAAAATGGTGTTAATGATGGTTGAGCGGTCTGCGACGTTCAGGGTACGCGCCCACTCCTCCTTGTTGGGGACATTAATGACCGCGCACTTGGCGATCATCATCGTGTTTTGTTGCGCGGTATTCTTGTTTGACTTTCCGATATGGGCGCTGTCAATAGCGGTGGGGTGGTTAATCAGCAGTTCTACCCCATTACGGAGAGTAACCGAGAGGGGCTTACGGGCCGACTCGGTGTCACCCTCAATCGGGAAGTCAGCACTCAAGTCAACCAGCAGGTCGTTTGACTTTTGACAATGAGGGCAAATCACCTTGAACTCGCGGTCATTACCGTACGTTGCTTTGATGACGTTCAAGAACAGAAGGTCACGGTCACCAATAATCAACTCGTTAAGGATGTCTGGGTTTTCCTTGATGTTGAGGCTCCCAATAGACACCGTAGTGCGCTTCAGTAGTGCCAGCACGTAATCGGCATAATTGGCGTTCGTTTTAGTTTCCATGTTGGCGAGAAACTCTTCATCTGCGCCAGTCATTTCACGAACTACAGCCGTGTCCAACCACGTATCACCGAGGCTGATACCTCGGATAAGTGTTACCACGGTGTCCGGGGGTTGTGGCATCGTTGGCGCAGGTGTTGCGGCCAACGACTCAAGACTCTTAACTTCTGACATTTAATGCTCCTTATGGGGTACGGATCAGGTCGGATTCCAGTTAATGGTGAATCCTTCGTGGTTGACAGTCATCTGCTGAATCATAATAGAACTATTACCAGCGTTGAGGTCACCCAAAGCATAGCCCGCAGGCCAAGCGTTGTAAATGGTAAAAGACAACTTCTTGTTGCCGGGGACAACATTACGGTTCAACGTGCCGGGGTCAGTGGAATACCCAGCGTTGGTCTCAGTTGCCACAGCGGCAGAGTGCGGGTGGTCATAAACGCTAACAGTAATGTCACAGCGGTAATCGTCCACGCCGGTACTACCGTTATCGTTCGGGGTAGCCTGCGTCCACGAATGCAGGAACTGTTGCCACCGCCACAACTGGTCTTGCTTCTCAAACACACCACGGCTAAAGGTGATCGGACCAAAGTCAGACTGGCCGACCATCTTATGCGGGTGGGTATTCATCCCGCCCTCACGGTACGGGATCATCTCATTACTCACGCTGAGGCCGGAGACAACGGCAAAACCAAGTTTTCCGATGTCCCTTGTAATAGCCCCCAACTTGGTAGAAAAGGGTGCAATCTCCACTGTGAACTTAAAGTCACGCAGAGGGTCGGTACGGATTAACTGAGCCATATTTCTCCTTAGATGCTATTGGCGGCGTCCCCGCCGAGCCACTGGCTGATATTGATAACGATGAACTCTGCGGGGTACAGCAAGGAGACACCAACGCTGATGTTGACGACCCCATCGTCAATCGTGGTGTTCGTGTTATTGGTGCTGTCACAAACCACGAAAAACGCCTCGTCCGGGGTACGGCCCTTGAGACCACCCGCTCCCCAAAAGTCAGACAAGTACTTGTTGATACGCATCGTAAGAGAGTTCCACAGACGATTGTCATTGGGCTCAAACAGTGCCGTCTTGGCGATTTCCGAGACACCAAACTTGACGTAGTTCAAGGAACGGCGCACAGTAACGTACTTGTCAGGGCGGTCCAGTTTCAGGGTGCGGGCACCCTGAACAATAACTCCTGCTCCGGGAACTGCCTTAAAAGTGTTCACACCCGCGGTGTACAGGGTACCTACCTCGGTCTCGGTAAAGGTATTGACCAACCCAAGGGCGTTACGGATTTCAAAACCATAGCCAGCCGGGGCCTTTGCGACAGTGCGCTCGTACTCCATGCGGGCGTACAGTCCTGCGACAGCGCCCCCGGGGTAGGTATTGCGAATCGCGCCAATACCCGTCTTAGCCGGGTCCGTCATCTTCAGCATCGGGTAGTACACCGCACCGTAATTGGTGTTGGTGGTGTAGGCGTTAGTCACTGTCGTGACACCACCAGCGGTCGTGGGCGACGGCGAAGGGTCAATGATCACAAACGAATCCCCACGGTCAGCCGCCAACTGAAGGGCTCCATGCACAATCTCAGTGCGGGACTGACCGACAGCATTGATGAGCAACGGCTCCGGGACATCCAGCAACTTCGTGAACGCAGTCTGGAACGGGGCATCCCAATCAGCAGGCGCCGAGACGGCGGCAGTTCCATCGCTACCCCCAGCAAGAGAGACACTGGCTCCCGTGTTTGAGTACACAAACTGAGCATGGGCATTGACAGAGGCAAAGTTATTCAGGTTGACATAGGCGGAGTAGGTGTTGACAATCGTCGGCGCATAGCGGTTGTTATCGGGGTCCGGGCTCAACTCAGTCCAGAACTCCACCTCAACTCCGTCAACTCGGACAGACAGGTTGAAGGTCGGCAACACCGAGGACGTTGCGCTGACAACACCAGCACTGTTCACGATGCCCAGACGGTTACCAAACACACCCGGGTCAATGGCCGTAGCCCCAAACAGGCGAGCCGAGGCGCTACCCGTGCTGGGCGTAAAGTACATAACCGATCCAGCGGTTGCGGCGGCGGCATTTGCATACGCAACGCGGGAAACGTAGCAATTACGCCCACCGTTTGCGAAGAACTGGTACACGGCGTAGGCCACATCGTTGGTCTGCGAGAGTTCACCGTACTTAGAGGTAAAACCAGACCACGAATCAATCAAAGTAGGGTTCATGGAACCACGGGACAACTTACCGACAAACGCGGCGGTAGAAGTACCAGCGCTACGACGGACGGTGCTCTTAAGAGGAGACTCAGTAACGTAGACTCCGGGACGAGTGTAAGGCATAGTTAATCCTCCAATGGATTAGTTTTGGACAGTTTCGGACAGGTTGGAGTTCGTATCAGAAATACTACTATGAATTTGAGTCGCACGCTTGGACACAACCAAATCATGTGTGGTCATTTCTGCTGACATTTTGAGAGTATATACTTTTCTAAATATTCTTTTTCGGTAGCCTGCCTCCGGGTCAAGGAGGTCGGCTGTAACCCAATCAAGAAGATCAAACCTACGGACAGTGTTATCTGCCGGTACGTCAATGAAGCCCCACCGCATGCGGGCTCGGCTGTGAAGCATCTGGGAGGTCAACTGGCGGTCGTGCATAGCGGAGCGGGTGTACGTAGACACTTGGTACAGGATGTCCACGGGCAAAAACTCGTTACTGGCGACCAGTTGGCTGTCGGAGACATACTGCGTAAAGTCATAATGCTCACTCGGCCAGTACGTCATGGCCGCGGGGCCCGTGATCTGGGCGGATGCCGCGGTGCTAGTGGAGGCATAAATCGTGACCTCAGAATGCTGGCGCTCAAGGGCGTGCACAATGTCTATAGCCTCAATAGTAATAAATGGATAAATTCTCTCGGTCTCGCCCTCGGGGTAACGGAAAAACACCTGCACCGGGCGTGCCCCATTTTTGTCGTCTGACACCGTCATACCTGAAAACCGTGCCTTAACAGCCGCGTCCTCTGCCAGCAGGAATCCCGTGTTCACAGGGATACCTCCAGCGCTGTTTGTTCATATATCTGGTTTAGGTAATCGGGGTTTAGGGACAGTCTCCGAATGACGTACTGCGGAGAACTAATGCCGTCCCCGTACTCAAGTTCTCTAAACTTGTTAATCGTGGGCTCGTCAGCGTCAACAAAGTAGACGAGCACGTAATCGTCGGCGTCAAAGGCCACCCGAAGGTTGGGCCCTATTGACTCCCACCCCGGCAGGGAGGATACGTACTGCTGTACCTGCTTTTCAAATGCGGCAATGTTTGAGTCAAGTTGGCTCCAAAAACCACTTTCCTCGTCAAGTATTTGCCCCACCAAATCAAGCACGGGGAACATCAGGGAGGTTTCTAGCGCGTCCCGTTCCGGCGAGGTTAATGGGTACGAAAAGTCAGGCATCAACACCTCCTCGCGGAACTAGGCAAATAGTGCCGGGGACGCACATCCCTAGCAGTGTTATTTTAGCCCAAATTTGCGAGTGTTGTAGGCCAAGGGTAATTATTTGTGGTGTATGTAGCAGGCCCCACATCATTAACCATTTCCTGAGAAATGTACGTCTCAATACCCTCAACGACAAGCATGACATCGTCCCGGGCGCGGCCTCGGACACGGTAGGACACCACGCTGAAGTACCGACCGTCATACAGGAACATGTCGTTCAGGCGGGGCTGGTACTCCCACGGGGCCGTTACTCCAGCCGCCCGGAAGTCGTCAAGGGAGGCGACAAAGTTGACCAACTGGACGGGCTGGCGACCCTCGGGGATGGCACGCTTCTGGTCCTCGGATTCGGTGATCATGAGCACCGGAACAGTCACGCCAGCCTTGTACCGACGCCCACCAGTGCTGGGGGTACCCTCATCGTAGATATCGTCATACAGGCTGGTGGCGGAGGCGCTGGCGCCCAAGGGGATGAACTCAAACCAAGTAATGGCTTCGCCAGATTGCTTCTGGTAGGAAGCGTAATGCTTCCTAATCATGGACAGTTCGCGCCGGACATCCATGGCTATCAGTAGTACGCGATGTTGGAGAACGAGCCGGTGGGGATAGCGCCGTCTATGAGAACATCCGTACGCAGGTCTTCTTCCTTGGTTTCCTTCTCAATGACACCCGGGTCAATAGTGGGCCACAGGCGCTCGGGCGGGCTGTAGTCGCCAAGTTCTCGGGGCCGGTACAGTGGGATGAGGTAGTTGGTAGTACGAGAGGTACGGCGCAGGGTAAAGACTTCCATGCGGTCCAAGCCGATGTTGAGGGCCGTGGCGTGCTTCTTGTACTCCTCTTCCCATTGCGCCAGCAGGGACTGCACCATACGAAAGCGCTGGCTGGCAGGGATATGGATGGACTCCGAGGTCATCACATCAATGTCTCGGCTGAACTCTGTCATAAGCGCCCAGAGGCACTCTGTGATCGCCGCAATACCAATGGCGTTTACCACCACATCGGCTAGTTCCTCAATTGCCAGATTCATGTTTACGAGGTGCTTAGCAACTGCCTTCTGCGTGTAAAAGTCAAGGTCATCGGGGGTAACCCACTCGTAGTAGTAACCCTCAACCAGTATCGTCAGCGATGACGAGGCCGTTGTAGCCAAGCGTAGGATGCCGTTGCGCGAGTCCAATGCGTAATCCGCAGTCGTCAAAGTGGACGCCGCCGTTCCGGGGCCACCGACTACGGCCACCCACACGGTACTTGGGTCAATGTTGATGTGGCCTAGTTCGTAGGTACGTCCAACAACAGGAAAAGATACTTGAAAGAACTTGGGGAAGTCTCGTAAGTAGTTTCTTGCGATTTTAGAAATATCGGAGATTGTCGCCATGAATCTCTATATTACTACTGATCGCCCGAGCCTGCTCCGGGAATAGAGTCCTGAGCGGGCTGATTTACAGCAGGCTGAGTTTCCCGAAGGCGGTGCACCATAAAACCGCGCTTCAAGATGATCTGCTCTGAGGTCCCGTCCTCAATGGGTTCAATCGGGGTGTCGCTCATGCGTAACGGATAAACCAACGAACACGCAGGCTTTTCGGCAGAATGCTGAAGGAAGTCCCGCTTCCTTGAGACGGTACGGCCCCGGAAGCCGACCCGACTGGTACGCTTACGGTAACGCCACGGTAGGTAGCAATACCAGAGGTGCTGACCACTTCATCAACAACCATTCCGCCGTTTACAGCGGAGAGGCCGTCAGCAATACCATCTCCATTGCTGTCATAGGGGATTACATAGATTGGGCCCGTACCGGGGTATCCGCCACCCTTGCGCCGTACAAAACTAAGGTTGGGGTTATTGCCTCCATCAAATATGTAATGGCTGTGGTTATCGTAAGTACCAGTACCAGACTTCGTACCAAAGTCAACAGTGACATTTCCGTGGTTGTGCGCGGGCATATTTGCAACTGCAAGCGTTGCGGTATTAGAGGTGCTTGCAACCTTGGTAGAGGTCATCTCAGCCGGAGACGCTCCCACTACGGCGGTGTCGCCGGTCAAATTAGGGATATTGAAGGCTCCACCAGAACCACCGAACGAGTAGCCAATTACAGAATGCAGACCAGCGTAGGTAGTAGTGGACAGTGACCGGCCGTCGCACTCCATGTAATAAGACGAGTTGGGCGAGGCAGAGGTGTTATGAGTACCAGCAAACGCAAATATGGAGCCCACCGGCAGTGCTACAGCCGCTGTGTCCACGGTGGTAGCGATCTGGGCCCATGTGCTCGCGGCGGTCTTGATATAGGTAGCGCCGTTATAGACGACAGTGTCACCCACTACATCCTTCGCACTGTGTGTCGGGGCGCTAGCCGAAGTGTACGTCAGGGGCTCGGCGCTCAAAATACGCTTATCTACAAGATTTGCGTAGTTTGAAGAGGTGTCTAGGTTCGTAGACGCCACGAGGTAGACGGACGCAAGAACGGCGTCAGTGTTGGGGTTGTAGTATTCCGTCACCGTAGAACCGGTCTCCAGCACCGAGGAACTGGGAGGCAGGGTCGGGTTTATCGGATCGGCAGTACCTGTGATGTTGGTTACGGCGGCGGTAGACCCCGTCAGGCGCACAACCAAAAGGTCAAACCGGGAGTTAGACGCCGGGAGGGTCGCGGTCGTCGTAAAGGAGTTGAAGGAGTAAGGAACTCCTTGAATTACCGCCACACCAGCGGAAACGGCGACGCTGTTAGTTCCAGAGACAGTTACCGCCCCACCACTGCGAATAAAGTTACGGGTGTTGCCAAGAGACTCCAGATCAACCGAGTCGGGTTCGGCTTGGTTGATGCTGATGAACTTCTTGCTTGCTCCCGTCGCAGTCGCATTGGGGACGATAAAAGCCATTAGTTACCTCAGACGGTGTCGTAAATGTTTGAATGTCGCACGAGGTAGTCGTACAGATCGCGGGGGATGCGGTAACGCTTACCATCTTCAAAATCGTAAGTTGCACGGCCCCAGAACATCTTCCACGTTCCCTTAACACGGGCCGTGACGAGGTTGTCCTGCGCCGGGGCAGACTTGGGGGCAGAGACCACGGGGGTCTCTTCAATGACTTCCACCACATCGGCGGTGTCGTCAAGTTCGGCAAAAGCCGGGTTGTTTTTACTGGTTGCCATTCTTCTTCTCCTTGTTGTTTGGTATTTAGATTATCAGCGGTGAGGGCCATAGGCCCCCACCGCCGACATCTCATCTGAACCTAAGTTCAGGAAATCGCACCACCGAGGGTGTTGAGGATCACGCGGCTCTCGTGAGTGATGACTCCGAAGCCCCAGATCGCGTACCACGCCAGACCGTGCTCACGACCGAAGTCAATGACACCACCGTCGCGGAGTTCAACCGGGAGGGCGATGGCGTGACCGAAGGCGTTGTCACCGATCATGATGGCGTTGTAGGCGTCAGCGTTCTCTTGGAAGCCAGCGGCCGAAGCCGAGTCAAGGGTCGCGCCGAGGTCGTACAGAGACGAGGAAGCCGCGGTGGCGTCCAAGCCCTTCTTGACCTGCGTGGTCTCAATGAACACCACATCGTACAGACGGCCGATTTCACCGAGCATGAAGTTGCCGGGGGCGGCGTACTTCGTGACTTCAATGAACTCCGGCCAGTCACGGAGCGAGCGGCTCTGCGACGGGTGAACGAAGCACACATAGGTGTCGCCCAGACGCGGGATGTTCTGACCAGCGAGCACCTCCACGGCGTCCTTGATGGAAGCCGGGCTGAGGTAGCCGGGGGCCGAGGCGGTGCCGAGGGTACCGGCATCGTAGGGGCTGATGGCGCCACGAGCCGAGGCCGCGGTGCGACCGAACACGACGCTCGGAGCCACAGCCGACCCGCCGCCGAACGGCACGCCAGCCTTGTACAGGGTGTTACGAGCCTGAATGTCCATGCTCTGAGCCATGTGACGGCCGAGGAGGCGCGACGACGAGGCCATGACGTCGTCAAACGACGCATTGAGCAGGAGTTCAGTCACGGCAACAGCCTGACCATGCTCAGACACGGTGATCTGAATCTGGCTAGCCGACAGCGAGGTGGGCTCCATGCGAACACCTTCGGTAAGGGTCGCACCCGAGTCCTCGTTGACGCTGAGGTTGTTGTAGCGCATGAAGTTGATGGTCAGACCGGGCATGACGCCGAGTTCGGTCTTCTTCACGGCGAACTGCTCAAAGCGAAGCACGGGCATCGCCTGAAACAGAATCTCCTTGGACCAGATTTGCTGGATTGCGGGCGAGAGGGTCGCGTCGCTGGAGTAGCCGGTCGTGGTGATGGAACCAAGACCTGCTCCGGTGATCGCACCCCCTACAGGGGCGGGAAGGGCCATTTGAATATCCTCCGGGATAGGTTGTTGTTGGGTTTTGGTTAGAAGCGCCCTCGGGGGGACCGAGCCGCTTGCATGAGCCGTTCACGCATTTTCATGTACTGATCCATCGGCATTTGGCGGATGTCATCCGCCGACAGCGTCTGGTATTCCGATTGGTTTTCCATTGGCCCAGTCGGGGGCGCAGTTACCTGCGGTCCCCGCAGACGGCTTTGGGAAGTCGCCTGTTGGATTGATTCAATTATAGCATTACTGCGCTCACGGAGTACAGCAATACTATTATCAATATCTTCTTCACTATTTCCCGAAATAAGGTCACGAAGTTCGGGGATAATAGTCTCTTGCTCCTCCGCCATACGACGCTGGCGGTAAGACTCAATCTGCTGGATGCGCCGCTCCTTCTCAAGGAGGGCCTCCTGCGCCTGACGCTGGCGCTCAATTTCTTCAAACTTGCTCCGCCATTCCTGCTCCACCTGATTGATGCGCTGGTTGAACTCGTCCTCACGCTTGGAGAGAAGTTCCTTGGCGCTCAATTCCTCGGCTTCACGCTGACGGAGAATCTCCGCCTCGGCGCGGGCTCGTTCTGCGGCCTCTTGGCGGGCCGCTTCGCGCTCCTGAGAGATGACAGACAACTGCTCCTCAAGGGTACGGACACGACCGTCAGCGTCTTCAACACGCTTATACAGTTTGTCCTTCTCCTGACGGCGAATTGCTTCAACCTCGGATTCGGTGAAAACACGACCTTCCGGGCGAGCCGTGGGTGTTTCCTGAGTGTCGTTGGATACCGGGATCACGATCCCGTCACCGTCCTGAATATTCATTTCTTTTACCTCTTGCTTGTTGGGCTTTTACTGACTGATTTGGGATAACGGTTTTATTCTTCGTCTGGCAAACGGCGCTGGGCGAACCTTGCTCCGTATGCCCTTTGGATTATGTTGTTAATCATCTGTCCTTCGGCGTCACCGATGGCTGGTACTCCCGGGAGAGGACCACCACCTGCTTCACCTCCCGCAGATACTACACTACTTTCTCCCTCTTGTCCGGGAATAATACCTGTAGTTAGCATTACGGCTTGCTGAATCTGAGCACGCAACATATCTAGCGCACCCTGATCAAGAGCATCATCACGCAATTCCTCAAAGATTTCAAGCATTTTCTCGTTCGGGAACTCTTCCCCAAGAATCTTGAGAGCACCGCGCTTGGACTCCAAGCCAAGCGACAACTTGGCCTGAACTTCATTAAGTTTGATAAGGACATCCACCGGAAGCGGTTCCGGCCAGTGGATTTGCGTCTGGTAAACCACGGGGTCGGCGGGGTCAAGAACCAACGCTTGATCGGGCTCGGGAGGTGCCGCCACCCCGGGATTAAACTGGAGCATTTGAGGCTCAAATACCGCGCATGTACGGATGATGATCTCATTAACCTTCTCCAGACCCTTCGTAAAGTGAATCTTCTTCTGGTTATAGCGATTCATCATGGGCTGGTATTGGATGGCCAAGGCAACGCCAGAGGTGTTAGACACGGGTTGGAATTGTCCCAATGCAGTCTCAGGCACACCAGTGATCTCGTGCATAGCCCGCTTAATGAACTGGATGTACTCCAGAGCGCCAGCCATCTCGCCACGGGACTCCAAGTTGTACACCGAGGCGTCCTTGGGTAGACCGGCCCAGACCTTCTTAGGGCCACGCTCCAACTGGCTGGCCTTAGCGCCGGTAATGATGGTCACCGGGGCGGCGTGGTAGTTGATGATGTCCGAGACCTCGGTCATCTTTTCGTTCAACTCACGGTTCAGAGAGATGATGTCCCAGATGTCCGACTGACCCCATGGCGACGACGAGATCGTCATGTTAGGAATGTGGACAATAGGGATAAGACCAATGGCGTTCGGGTACTGGTCAATCAACTCGTCGTTGATATATTGCTCTACCGACTCGTCAGTGAGGATTTCCGTGAAGGTATAGACCTGCCGGGTACCCTCGGGGCTGGTTCCCCAGAAGCGGTACTTCAGTTTAAAACGCAGGATACGGTCGCGGTCATGGGGGTGGTACTCAGGGAAGCAGTGCGCGGGGTTAAGGGGGATAATACGAACTCGGCCTGCATGACCAATACCAGCGGGGTCAACGTACGGCTCCTCGTAAGCGACCTTGACAAAGCAATCGCCAGTAACACCGGCCAACTGACCCATCTCCCAAAGCACATAATGCTTAGAGTTATGGTTTTCCCAGACCTCATGGAGGAGATGGGGAATGATGGCGCCGTTCTGCTCAGGCACTTTGAACTGGATGCCCTTACCAAAACAGAAGTTCGTGATGTAGTCCGACATGGTACGGACGTAGTTCATGGTGATGTTCTGCTCGCCCATCTCACGGCGGTACGACCAGTGGTGTCCCAAATACCACGCCCAGCAGGACGAGTAGCGATTCAGGCGGGGGCCATGGACCTCAAACTCTTCGTCAGCCAACTCCACCAGCCCAAGGGGCGAGATGGCGACCGTCAGGTCACTGGACGAGGCTCTATAGGATGGCGACCAAAAATCAACAGGCATTAAGTATTAGTCCTTAGGTAGACCCATTTGCTCAGCAAGAATGTCGGCTTCTACGCCGATCATCTCACCACGGGTTGGCGTAATACGCACGACTCCCCCCGCCTTTTCCACGCGGGGAGAAGTGCCCTCTTCCCAGACGAACTGGTCTGGATGCAAGTGCTTCGGGATGTTGACATCCCTGATGTACGGGGCTTTAGCCGATGGTCCGAGCATGCCAATGGCTTCCTGACGGCTCTGTGCACCAATAGCCATAGCGGCTCCGAGTCCGGAGGCAGTCAGGGGCAAAGCCACCGAGGTGTCTTGCTGAACGACACCAGAATCAGGATCATGCCAGCCACCCTGAATCATGTTGGCACCGGGGGTACCGAGTACGTCAGCATTAGCACGGTTAAATGCCAGCAACTGGTCGGCCGCGGGTTCGCGGGGGTCTACAGCGACTTCAGCACCACGCCCAGCCTCCGGGGCGTACCCCACAGAGAACACATTGCGTGCGGGGCCACCGGCGCCACGACCGGAGGTACGGATAGAAAAACCTTCCCCGGGTTGCTGGGGGCCGCTCTTTTCAATTTCAGCCTGAGAAAGTTCCCCTCGTCGGAGACCTGCCCGACTACCCCGTGCCTTGCGTCGCGCCATTACCGGCCCCCGATCTTCTTCGTTTTAATGGGAGTAATGGACTTAATCATACCACGAGGAATATGCATAGGATTTGAGCATATTAAATCCCCCTCCTCATCGTAATAATACGAGGAGTACAGGGTGAGGTACTTATCGTCATCGTTGCTCAGCATCCAGCCAATAGTAAGGGGGTCAACAATGAAGGGTCGGTATTTGTCGGGGTACACCCACCCCCCGGGCCCGTCAAACGCATCGTCCCAAACCACCATGACAGCCTTGATTTTGTGCTTTTTTGACATGGTAATCCCTTTGTTACGGCTGGTAAACCTTACCACGGAAAAAGGCACTCGTATTGTGAATCGGAACCTGCTCATACCAGAACTGCCCTTCGCCTTCCTCATACGTCACCACCGCGAGGCCCTGTTGCCAGTCCTCAACAATGGTCAAAGGGCGCCCGTCCAAGTCAATTCCGCCCTTGGTGCTGGGCACAGCCCCATCACAGCGGGCTAACGTGCCCGGTGACGCCGCCATGACGGTCTTTGCACCGTCCCAATCCTGACGGGTCTTTTCGCACCATTCCCTACGGTGAATGTGCCCGTAGACGACGCTGACCTTGCTGTCGTTGAGGTAGGCGTGAGCGGTTGAACCATTAGACCGGACTTTGTTGCCATGAATGACTTTAAGCCTTTGATTAATCCAGACTTGTCCAGCCGGATAACCAGCCACATAGTTAATCCCGTAATCATCAAAACGACATAGATAAGGAACGCTAAGAACAGGCCAAGAATCTGGAGTGTTACCTTTCCGAATGCCGAACGAGGCTTTTGCGTTGTCAATAAGGAAATTACTGAGGCGTTCTTCATGGTTACCAGAAATCCAATCTATTTCTGCGTTCGGCGCCGCCGCCCGGATTTCCGCGCAGAGCGTTGTGGCTCGGTCAATGGAGGCTTGGGTTGTGAGAGCGTAGGCACTAGATAACCGGTACTTTCCAAACTCGGGGAAATCCAGATTATCTCCGACCATGACGACTCTATCGGGGTTGAGTTTTCGGGTAATTGCCAGAGCAATGGCAAGCGCTTCTTCGTCATGAGTGGGCTCCAGTCCGTTGGGCCCCCGATAATAGCCGATCTGCATATCGGGAAGGATTACCGCCGTCTTATAGCCCTCGGTGTCCTTGGCGGTGGCTTTACGAATGGGTACCTTGATTGCGGGGCCGGGTTGGACCACCGGCCACTCGGGTCCGTCTGCCCACTTGGGGTTGAACTGGATGCCCATGAGGTCGTGCACCTCGGCCTGACCAACGTCGTTCTTGATCATGCTCTGGTACAGAGACACCCGCTTGATTGAACCAACCTCGTCAACGTCAATGTTATTGCGCTGAAGGAGGTCGGCAATCTTGCCGAGGGTTACCTTTGACGGCGGGGTGTTGAGATCGTCACTGAGACTTGCCACAACTGCACTTCCCTCTTATGTGTCGTTCAATCGTGCTTCTGCTGATTGAGTGTCCGTGGTTTTTAAGGACTTTTTCAAGCCATGATGAAGAGTACACCTTAGAACGACCCTGACCGGTGTCTGCCTTGATACGGTCAAGCGACAAATCAAGGGTGTTCCTGTCTTCGTCGTTTAGGGTTTCGCGCAAAGTTGCAATACCGCAACCCCAGTTCACGGGCGTACGCGAGAGTAACTCCTTACTTAACTCGCTCAACTTTCTGCTCCTTATGGTATGACGACTTCTGGATGCCCTTAAGCACCGACAGTAACCGTAGCACTTCCTGCTCTTCTTGATAGCCTCTGGGGGCGATTCTTGTCAAGTATGTTTCAAGCAGTTCCGCATCTCCGGGGTGCACTGTTCTCTCCTTATGTCGTTGGGAAGGAGAGGTTATCAGAGGGCCAAAGACGCCGAGATTGTTATCTCAATTCAAGGTTCTGATAATGTTTGTACCATGACTGACGGACAGTATGTGACCCTTACAAGAGATGATTTTGAAGTTGTATTTAAAGCGCTAGAAAGTTACACATGTTCAATAACTATGGATAATATCCAAGAAACAATGCTGTTACTTGAAGACGCTTGGGACGTTCTTCAAGATTACAAGTGATCCGCGGTACCAACCCAGAAGTGAGCGTCTCGGGGTAGCGGCGCACCAGTCTCCGTAGTATACGGTTGACCTTTTCTTGCGGGACCGACTCTGCGGGCTCCGCCTTGCGTCTCAATATGCTTGCCACCCATCCATAGAATGGCCTGCATGTCATGGGGCAAGATGCCGCGGAAGCGCTCGTCACGCTTACCGGCAAGAGTGGAAGCCAGCCGTGTTATATGTTCAATGTCCTCATACCGAGTACGCCGCCCCGCAGTCTTCAAATCTGCGGTGCTGATGCCACGAGAGACTTTTGGAGATATCATCTGATTCGCAACAATGTCGTGGTGGCGATAATCCACCGTGACTCCGGTATCTTCAAATGGATTAATAATGTTATCGGCAAAATGCGAGGTTTTTGGTGCCGATGCCCGCGGTAGGACATCTCGGAGTTGATCGCCACTAAGCAATCTGTGCGCCTTAACCAACCCGGTATCGTAAGAACTAACCAAAGATGGGGCTTTTTCCCGAAGCATTGCGGTCACTTCAGGATTACGCGGTGCCTGTGTTTTACCGTCAGCCTGCTTAGCGGTAGCACTGCGGCGGATCATGTCCCAGTCAGAAGACTCCAAACCTGCCAATTCAGTTACAGCGTGAATGTTTCGGGAGTCAAAGTCCAGATTAGGGGACACTGCCGCAATAATGCCCCCCGCAGTACTGATGTCTTTAATGCGACGACCCTCCGCGGTATCCATGCCCACCGTCTTTTTCGCCGCCTCATGTACGACTGGGTACCACTGGCGCCCTGACTCAATAACGTGGTTAGGCAAGTGCATCCCCATGGTAACTAGCCGCCTAGCCGTGTTAGCCATGAACTGTTCCGGTGTCTTGTCATCAGGTCCGGTACTCTTGGGTACATCAAAAAAAGCCATCAGTACACCTTCGTTTTCGGGAGTGCGGGCGGGTTAGGGTTTTTACCAGCCTTAACGCGCTTATAGGCGCTAAGCCCCTTACGCCTAATGGATGCCGTACCGTTGCTGTCCTTCTGAGGGGCCGCGATCTTAGAGCGGTATTTGTAGCCCTCCAAGTCCAGCGTTTCCGGCTTAAAGTTCTGCATGGGGTCCAATACAAACTCACCCATGCCCTCTAGGCGCCGGGGTCCCAGCAACGCACGCTTGCCCCCCATGGGGCTGGGTACGAACGGGTTGGATACGGCGGTGTCCGTCAGGTATGACTTTGCAGGGGTAATGCCAAAGCCACTACGCACGCGGGCAAAGCGGCTTGCCATCTCCGCGTACGACGATAGTTGCGGGGACTCCCCGATGGCGCTGACAGGTTTCGGGTAAGTCACCGAGAAGTTCTCGGTGCCGTACATGCTCAGTCGTAAACGACGGTCGGGTTCGGGCGGTTCATGTGACCACCCGTGTTGTACGAGTACTCAAACTGCGGCATCATGTCGCCAGCCATGGAACCCTGAACGAACTCACCGAGCACGGTGGGGGCCTCAATCCAAGAGGCCGAACCAACGTGAGCACGCTCACGCATGGTCTCCTCAGCGTACTTGTAGAACATCTCAGGGTTATTGTGGTTCATCCGCATGGGCGAGGGAGCGGTGTCCTCGTAAGCGCCAACGCCGAAGTCGTAAGGAACGTCCGTGTCGGTGGCGACACCTTCCTCAAAACGGAGCGGTCCACGGTTACCGGGGATGCTCGGGGCGAAGGAGCGCTCAAACACGGGAGTGCCCTTCTCGGGGAACATGGGAACGGGTGCAACTGTCATGTAGGGTTTCCTCCTAATAAGGGTCCTTGTGGTTCCTATCGTACCATATTTTCATGTGTAGAAGGGGGAGTTGAAAGATTCAACCATCGGCATTACGTCTAAAACGGTCATGGAACAGGCAATTGCCAGTGAATCTGGGAAGTCGTCAAACGCGCCCTTCTCGTCCGGAGCCGCCGCCAGCAGGTACGGGCCTCGGTACACCTTCTCCAAGTCACACATCTGCTGGTTGAACTTTTTCCACGACCGGGTTCTCCGGGCCTTGGAGTGCCCGGGGATAATCAGTTGCTCACGCTGGATGAGTTCCATGAGGTGCACCCAGCGCTCGTTCTGGGCCTTGGCGTCCGAGGACACGGCCACGACCTCAATCTCAGGTAGAAGCAACTGGAGGCGCTCCGTGACGGCCCCGCCGACGCCCTGAGAGTCAACTCCGATCCGGTACACATCAAAGTTTCGGATGAAGTCAATGATCTCAAAGTACTGCTGTTCCCACTCCACATTGTTGATTTCCAGCCAGTCCAAGACACGGTGCTCAAAGAACCCGAAACCGTCCGGGTGATCCCAGTCCACCCACACCGCCGTGGCAACGGTGGAGTCATTCGTTCGGGCTACGTCTATGCCCATAACAATCGGGCTACGCCACCACTTCTTAATGAGGGTCATGGAGGGGTCGTAGAGGCGCTCCATGCGCTCCTCGGTGACAAACATGCCTTTTTCCAGAATCCATTTATTGCAATAAGACATCTGGAACTCGTCGGAGTCCTCTCCGATGCGGGTCTTTTCTTTCGCAATGAACTTGGCGTAGTTATCGTTGTATTTGGCCGCTGTGCGCCAGTCATACTCAAAATGGGCCTGCCTGTGCCCACGGCGGGCATTAGTGTCACGCCGTTTATTGAATTGAATCATTTTATAGAAGTATGACTTACTACGGGTAGCAGTTCCCGTGAGGACAATAGACCCGTTATTAAAGGCCAACATGGGCTTGATGGACTTTGAAATCATGAACTCGTCGGCTTCCTGAGCCTCGTCAATCATTACAAAGTGGTAGGTCTTTGATTCAATCTTAGCCTTAGGGTTACAAGTTTGCATGCGACAAAGCGATCCAGACTTTTTAAGGCTAATAATGCGCCCTTTACCTCGCGCACCCCCCGAAGACGCCTTGTCGTCAATCTCCGGGTCCAGCAGGAAATCCATGGCGTGCTCGCTGGTCAACTTGCTGACAATACGCCCAAACACGGTGTCGGCCTGATCCTCCACGGGGGCAAACACGCCGCACCAGAACCCCTTCTCAAACTTACCCAGCCATGTGGGATACACCTTGGACAGGCGCGGGAGGATGACCATCATGGAAGCCATCACGTTGGAAAGCACCTCGGACTTACCCGACTGGCGGGTGGCAACCAAGGTCAACTCCTCACCATCACCCAACACGATGGATTCAATGATGCGATAGGCAATCGGTACTTGGTAGGGGAAGAGGCTCACATTACAGAACTCTTCCGTAAACACGATTAGTTTCATGACCAACTGGTCAACAAACTCTGCTGATGTTTCGTCCAGTTCTTCCTGCGGATAGTCACCAACGTCGTCTTGTGCGCCGGATTCTTCAACATCTGATAGGTCTGTCATAAGAGTAAGTATAAATGAAAATGCCCCCTTGTGGGGGCATTTTCTATAATATAGAAATCGTGTGTTACCCGCAGGGCTAACGCTTCGTCCATCCTACGGCACGATGAAGTACCTCTAGTTGTCTCTAGAATTTACTTCATTTAAGATCGCATTAAGTGTTTCCACTGCACGAGTGGCCTCCTTGTGGCTGTGTCCGTGGTAGCGCCAGTTGTCAAACGCAACGCACAGGTAGACTAGCGATTGCTCTCCCCATGATGCAAGTTCCGCATTACTCATCTTCTCAATGCGTGCGATCTTGGGTAGGTCTTTCTCTTTTTCCTTCTTGCGCTTCAGTCCCATGAACGAATGTCCTCCGCCTTGTGCTCAAGGAACCGGCCTTTGAGGGCGTGAAGGAGGCCGTCATTGTCCGAGAACTCAGCCGGTCGGATACAGAAGCCAATCTGGAAGATGTGACGCGGAAACCGAATCTGAATCCCCTTACCGATGCGCCACGGGTATGAGGTTTGGCGCATGAATCCGAGGCCAATCAACGGGGTGTTTGTGGGCACCAGATCACGGGTAATCCAATAGATCGGTCCCACGGCCTGCACGGTGTTCATGGTGTCCTTGAAGATCGCAAACCCCAACAGAGACGCAATAATCGCGGCAGGAATAGCCATTGCGTCCCAATTAATGATGCCGATGCCAAACCAAACAACCGATGCCAGCCACGCTGACATCACCAAAAATGACTTCATGTTGTGATCCTTCTGTTAGACGGGCCAAGAAGACTTAGTGTAGCCAAACGGCTCAAGGATGCGACGGACACCCTGACCCTTAGAGGTGAACTCGCGGTAACTACGATACACATGCAATGGCATGGGGCCGTATTTGTACACACCGCTGGTGACACCGGCGCGGTTACGGAACATCACGTAGGTGTACCCGAGGATGTTGTAATCCACGCCCAACTGTGAGCGGTCTAGGCGCCCACTACTGGCTTCCTTGAATTGCTCACCAAGGCGTTCCATCCCCTCTTCCATGCTCTGCTCGTATTCACCGCCCTGCTCAATCTCAGCCAGTTCGTCACGGCTAAGTGTGGGGACAAATACATGGGCTACAACGCAGGTGCTGAGCCCGGGCCCTTGGTAATACTGGTCGGTTGGTGAGACCCAATAAACCTCAAAGTCAGCGCCACTGGGGATAAGGGCATTTGCCCCCCGCGGGTACAACCGCGACGGGGGGAGACGCCTACCAGTGGTTTGGTCAACCTTACCTTGCGACCTTTGATCCGTGGTCTCTAGTTCCCGCATACGGGCACGCAAGTCCCCGATAGCGAGACCAAGGCCGCGCTTTTTGCTGGCCATGGGTCAACGAACCCCATTCTTGAGTAGATAACCGAGCGCCACAAAGCAAAGCGACAGGGTAAGGGCGAGAATCATCCGAACATTGCCTTCCATGTGGCCGGGCCCACCACTCCGTCGTAAGTGAGACCCTTGGACTTCTGCCAGTTGCGAACCAATTCGTAAGTCTTGGCGCCAAAGTCTCCATCGGGCTTGGCGCCCACGATGGCCTGCACCAACTTGACGGCATCACCCTTGGAACCCTGCTTGACAGGTGTGCCGGGGTACTCAAACTTTAGTACCGGGGCCGACGCAGGCGCCGGTGCGGGAGCCGGAGCCGGGGCGGGTGCGGGTGCGCCGCCAAGACTGGTGAAAGCCTGCTCGTAGAAGGCCGGGTTGTCAGCGTGGTCGGGGGCAATCTCAACGTGGAACCAATCGCCACCGGGGGCTGAGCCGATGGACGGCTTCTTATACACCGTCCACACGGAACGGTCACAACGCCAGCCGCGTCCGTGCGGGGCAGGCCAATAGTCGTGGATTTCTTCAACGAGGAACAGTTCAGCGTTGGCCACCCAAAAGTCAACAACTTGGCAAGCGGTCGCGTAATCACCGAAACCCTTGTTGCCGGTCTTGCGCCACGACAGGTCGGCGGCGCGGCCGGTTCCATGCACCGAGGGGCGGGGGGTGGCAAGGTTGGGGTTCTTCATGTTGCGAACCGACCATGTGCCGTTGTTCCATACGCCCTTGTTGAAATGCGCGATTGTCAATTCAACAAACTTTTCCAAACCAGCACGCTTACCGCTGGCGTTCCCATCAAATCCGGTGTACTTACGGCCCATATATCCTCCTAAAGACTTGGTTGCCTATAGGTTAGCAGACCAAAAGCGTTAGCAGTTTTAGGCTGAGCCGCCGTTAGTTCCCGAAGTTGTTTTAATCCAGAATACGTTAGAAAACTGGTCGTCGTCGCTTGCTACGACAATGACCTCCCCCGGGTCGGGCACAGCCCAAATACCATTAGCCGCTGACCGTCCTACGTACGACAACGGTACAGAACTGTCTTGGCCCATAACTTGAGGTATAGAGACGTAAATCTCTCCTGTGGTGCTGTTGGCTGAGGTAACCAGTGCTCTGTAGACCTTACCACCGGGATTAAACATAGGGCTCTCCTAGATGCGCTGACTAGTGGTTACGTGGACGATGGGGTATCTGGGAAGATAACAACTTCGGAGGGCACCCACGTTTCAGGAAAGTTACGTAAAGATTCCCGATAGGTAGCCCATGCCTGCTTATCCACCGGGGCATCCGCAACCTGTGTCCAGTCACAAGCAACTAGGAGTTTGTCGCGCTGAACGCGCATACGTTCCCACAACCATACCTCAGGTATTTCTTCTGCGTCGTAGACACCACGTAGGAACACTTCCATTATGCCGCCTCATACAGGATATGGCCACTGATGACATCGCCGTTAGCGAGCGCAATTGACTGAAAGTAGGTGTTCCCGCCGTCTAACATCATCGCGGCTTGTGTGGTTGAGTACGCAAAGGCGTGCCCACAATAATGCGTATTAGTGCTGGCATCGTAAACGTGCATAGTGCCAAAATTAGAGTATATGGCACTACCTTGTGCCGTTTGCGGGATATTAATACGGATAGCGTTATTAATGGTGCCAGTGCCGGTAATATAAAAAGCGTATTCCCAATTTATTAATTTACCGATCTGCTGGTACCTACTGACATATGTTGCGTATGTAACTGTTCCTAGTTGCGTTATGGTTGTGGTGTAATTGGTCCAACCAAAACTAGAGCCTCGTGCGCTAGTGAACGAGACAAGTTCGCCAGTGTTGTTTGGTAATGTGAGAGTCTGGTCAGCGGTCAATGTGGTGGGGCGTAGTGTGACTTCATAAGAAGCAGTGCCCCCCGTACGCCCGGCCAAGGCCACACCGTCTTGCGAGGACGCCGCCCGGACTGTTGCTGTGCCAGCCACATTTAAAGACGTAAGAGTTCCGACGCTAGTTAGCGACGATGAGACGACGTTGGCGGGAAGGGTGGTACCCGTAATTTCAGATGCGTCAGTAGCGTAAAGCAATGCTGACCACGCCGTTGAACCATTTCCGATTTTAAACTTGCCGGTATCGGTTTCAAATCCGTGCTCGCCTGAGGCAAGGATGGGGTTAACTGAAGCCCAGTTGGCGGCAGTGTCGCTACGTACTTGGATTAGGTCGTTACGAGGCATTACACCCAACCCTCAGTCATTCGTGTCTTTTGCGGGCTTAGCCGCCAAGGTGGCCTCAAGCATGGCAATGCGTACTGCCTGCTGGGCAATTGTATTTGACAGACTCTCCACGATCTTGTTGATGTCAATCGGGTTGTCAGTATTGGGGGTCTTCGTAGTCATGGTGCTCCTCAGGGTTTGTGATGACTGTATCAGGCTCACCCCACGGTTCGGGGGTGTTGCCTTCTTCTAGCCATGCTAAGTACTGCTGGTAGTCGGGATTGGCTTCGTCCATTGGGATTTGTGCCCCGTCCTCACGACGCAAGACTGTGGTTTCTGCGCCTTCAGGGTTTGTGAGTGTGTGTAAATAGTGCTTCATCAGAACTCCGCGTTACAGACCCAATGAGCGTTTATTTGAACGGCGACATAGGCCGCACCAGTTTCAACGTAGCCACGGAAACTTTGTTCCGTCTGTAGGTCTACGGTTAATCCTGCGGAAGTATTACTGGCACCACTTCTATAATACTCCCATACACCGCTGTTTCCAAAACCATTGTATCCAGTAACTGTGTAGGCAGTGTATCGTTTGGGCACTAAGAACCTAACTACCAGTTGTGCAGTATTGGAACCGGCTGTAGTTCCAAAAAACAACATAAGGCCAGCCGCGGTGTTTGTTCCCGGTGCGGTTGCAAGAGCATACGATTTTTCGTAGTACCGCTGACACATTGCCAACTCTGTCTGGATCGGCCTCTGCTCAAACGGTGTTGCCACCGACCCACGCTCAACCTGCACACCCCAGAAGTCAATCGTTGCATTCTGGGTGCCAATGCTATTTAGCCGCGCATTGAAGGTGCTACCCGCCGAAACCCATAGGTTGCAGTTTAGGCTACTGGTGTTTGCTGTCGTGCCAAACGTCTTGCCGTTGACGTTAGGGACGGTCATAGTCACCGAATAGCGGGTCCATGATGTAGAAAGTGTTACTTGACCGCCGAGTGTATTGACATCTGCCGATGGGCTACCACCAGTTCCAAATACCTGTGCTAGTTCAACAGCAACTTTTGGTGTTCCCGAAGCCGCTTTAGCCCAAAATGAAATCGTGACTGTGCTGTTGGCAAATGTTCTAGCGTCTTCAATTGGCTGTTGAAGAACAGAATAATCTCCAGATGACGACTGACCACCTGTCACAAGTCGGACAAAATTGGGAGACTCATAGCCTGTGGCGGCAGGTGAACCAACCGTAAACTGTTGGCTGGACATGGCGACCGTACCACCGGTGTGGAATACTCGCCAACGGTCGTAACCGTAGGTTGCACTTGTTGAAGACGATGACCACGCCCGCTGGTTGATGCGGAAGTCACCATTGATGATCGCGTTGCGAAAGCCGGTGTATGGGGTTAGATAGTCATTACCGAGGCGGAGTTCATCGGCCTTAAGAGATATCTGAAGAGAGTTCCACGGTGTGCTTCCGTTGCCAATCTTGTATCTGCCGGTGTCAGTCTCTAGCCCAATTTCCCCAGAGGCAAGAGTAGGGTTGACTGAGGTCCAGTTAGCGGCGGTGTCCCGCCGTACTTGAATTAATGCATTACGAGCCAT
>Ga0315902_10000268_pt1 | contig 90062 bp, 83 predicted proteins | sample LakEriMetagenome_9_FD_203523 | JGI IMG/M metagenome (GOLD analysis project Ga0315902, IMG submission 203523) | Freshwater fungal communities from buoy surface, Lake Erie, Ohio, United States - Buoy 12 MA117 | ecosystem: Environmental > Aquatic > Freshwater > Lake > Lake biofilm | place: USA... | reverse complement strand
TCTGCGACTGTGGAGGGCATGGCTTAGAGATCGTCTTTCTGAATTGAGGTGATTTCGTAGCTCGGGAAATCGTCGGCAGTCTGCGTGTTGCGGACGGAAATAACCTTGGCCGCGCCTTCGCTGATGGCCCCGGCGGTCACATCGGAAAGGCTGGCTGCGCCACGCCCGCGACGGGTGAAGGTGGTTGTGCCGTAGCCGAGCTTTGTGGCGTGTTTGGTCACGCCTGTTTTGTCGCGGATAGTGACGACCTCGACGCTTTGCTCTTTGGTAAACTCCTCAGTCGTGGAGTTCGACGGCTCGGCAATGTCGGTGAGAGTAATACCGATGGAAGGCATACGCTTGAAACAAGTGTCAAACCGTGCCGATGCCTACCGCGACTTCGGCGGCGTTGACCCAGGCGCGGTCGGTGGTCGAGGTGCTGATTGAGCGGACGTAACGCCCGTTGAAAGTGATGCCGAGCGCCCCGGTGCTGATTGTGGAGGCAAACGAGGTTGCCATGTTGCTCTGGTTTTCCAGCGCCCCGGCAACCAGCGACCAGCGCGCAAGATGGTCGGCCTGCGTCACGGACAAGGCGGGGCTGCGGAGGCTGACGTTGACTGTGGAAAGGTAGAGGTTTCCGCTGGTGTGTTCGGTGTTTTCGGCCTCAACCACGATGGCTGACTTCTCCAGATCCACATCCTCGGCGGTTATAGACTCATGCACCGGGATGACGTTGACGATGCCCGTCACGCCCCGCAGATAAGCAGCCATGCACTTCTCAACGTTCAGCGGGTTCATGGCGTGCCACACTCCAAGATCCACTCCTGCGCCAATGGCGAGAACGCTTGCCGCACGGACATGATGTAATAGGCCTTGCCGTTGATTGTGATAGCCGACTTGGTTGACGGCGGGCCTTGCTGCCAGACGGCAAAGGGATTGTCTTCGGGCAGATCGCTCTTGCGGATGCGGACAACAAACTCCACGGGCGATTGGAAGCCGCCCGATTCAAGGTTGAGTTCGGGTTCGCCCGTGGAAACGACTGCTTGGTAGTCGATCCCGGCATAAGTCACGGTGCTGCCGAAAAGCGCGTTCAGCGTGTCGGCCATTGCCTTGGCAAACTCGGTGATGCCCGCGCGATTCATTGCCCTTGTGCCTCTGTCAAAGGTTGTTCTACCACCCCGACGCGACGGCATCGGGAGCTACCCGCTCAAAGACTGCCCTGCCACGGCGCTCGGCTTCGGGGTTTTGCTGGCGCATATATTCGGCATCCGACTTCGCCCCGGTGAATAGCGGGTGATCGTGATAGAAATGAATGTGCCGCCCGTCCTTGACCACGCCCTCCTTGTAAGCGCGCCAACTCCATTCGGTGTCGCTCCAGTAGCCGTCGAACTCAGGGTTGAAAAGCCATTTGCGCCCCGCGAAATACGACCAGTTGAAGCATGGCAGCACCATGATCTGGTCTTTGCGGAACCCGTCGAAAACGTGCAGGACGGCGGGCTTGCCTTTGTGTGGTTCCATCGCTTGCACAATCTGCTCGTCCCATCCGTGCGGCGGGTAGCAATCGTCCTGCGCCATGAGAACAATCTTGGCCGACTCGGCGGCGGCTTTCGCTGCGGCGTTGTAGTTGGCAACCGCTGACGAATGGCCCTCTGGCACTGCCGCGCTGACGGCGTGGGGATAGTGTTTGATGCCTTCGACCACGGCGGCATCGCCTTCGTTGACCCCAAAGAAATACGATACAAGCTCGGGGCGCGCGGCCCGCTCAAGGTAAAGCTCGCGGATCTTAATGGCCTGCTCGGGGCGGCAAGTAGGATGGCCCACAGCAATGCGCGGGCGGTAGCGTTTTTGGTATTCGCGGCGGGCTTTATCGGCTTCCTTGGTGCGGCCTGACTTGGCAAGCGCGGCACACTTCAGTTCATGCGCCCGCCATCCATAGAGGCTGGCATCGTGAATCCATGAGGCATCGTCAGGATCGTCGTGGGCCTCCATGCTCTTGCACCACGCCACGGCCTTCGACGCATCGCCTCGGGCCAGATGCACCTTGGCAAGCTCGGCATAGCCTTCCCTGCGGTTCGGCATTAGGCGCACGGCTTCCAATAGCGGACGCTCGGCTTCCTCGATGTCTTTGAGCCAGCGGCCAATCGAAAGGTAAGCCAAATACTTTTCTTCCTTGGCGAGATCGTCGCGCCCCGTGGCAACTACGGCGGCAGTCAGCGCCCCGTGGATGTCGCCTTGCAATTCGCATTCGCGGAAAAGGAACCACCATTCGCGCCCGGTGCGCTTGTCCTCGGGGATGGCAGTAAGGATGCGCTTGTTGCGCTCGACGCTGCCGCGCTTGTTCACGGCTGGCATATGCACTACTTGCAACTCCTGGCACCATGCGGCGTGGGTGTCGGGCCTTACCTCGATGTCTTCGTGGATGCAGTTGATCCACTTGTCGTAAACCTCCCGATGCACGAGGCGGATGCGGCGGGCATAGCTGCCTTGCATGGATGTCACATAAGGCGCATAGACGGCCTGCTTGGCGTCCAGCTTCCCCGCTCGTATCTCGGCCAGCACTTCCGCGCCCGTAGGGGCCAGCAAATCGTCGCAATCGGCCCACATAAGCCAATCGGCATCGGCGGGAGCCAGAGCAAAGGCCGCGTTGCGGGCGGCGGCGAAGTTATCAACGTGCGGCCAATCGTTGCCCTCGGCGTTGCGGTATTCGCCAACAATGCAGCCCCGCGCCTTGGCGATGTCCAGCGTGGCGTCGGGCTTCTGGTTGCCGATTGCCCTGACTACCGAAACGGAATCAACGTGCGGCTGGAAGCTATCGAGAAAGCGGGTGATGTAATCCGCTTCGTTTCCACAGATAATCCCGAGGTGAATTTTCGGCACTGACAAAAAGGAAGGGCCACGGCGAGTGGAACCGTGACCCCTTGGGTCGAAACCCTAAGTGAAACTCCCGCCGTTCCACTCAGACGGCGGGAGGTGAACACACGAACCTTAGATGACGAGCGCCATCGTGTTGCTGGTGAGGCCGGGGGCCGCGCCGAACATAAGCTCGATGGAGGCGTTGACCTGACGATTGTTGGTCGAACCCCAGACGTTCCAGTAGACGCTAAGGCCCAACTGATCGAGGGTGACCACTTGATCGCTGATCTGGAACTGCGAGGAAACCGCAGGGTCGATCATCGGCTTGGCCGAGGCAACGCACACCGCTTCACGCGAGCAGGCGAATCCATCAAGACCCGCGACTGCGCCGCTGAACGAATTGGCGTAGTAGACACCTTGGTCGAATCCATACGCGCCATTGTTGAGCGGCAGGAAGTCGGCGTTGGTCGGGATGAGGTTGCTGTAGATCTGCGGAGTGACAACCAAGCCTTTGCTCGGTGACTTGCTGATCGCGCTCCAGAGCGAGGCCAGATGGCCGCTGCCGGGGGTGATGGTGGTCGTGGTGACAGTCGCCGCGCCGTAGTTCACCGTGGTGATGGGCGTGATGGCGATGCTCCACAGCTTGTCAGCCAGCGCATCAACGTTGATCTTGATTAGGTTCTCAAGGCGATGGCCGAGGGCGAGGTCGCTCTGGCTGATGCCGAAGAACTGAACAACGTGATCCAAGGTGACGGTGGCCTTGCCAACGGTCACATCGGAGCCGGGTTCAAAGTTGGTGGGGTTGACCGCAGTAGCGGAAGTTGCGGACACAATCGGAACTTGGATGGTGTCTTTTGCCTTTTTAACTTCAGAACTGAAGTCGCTGGTGAAGAGTCGCAGAGGGGCGAGGCGGTTAGCCAAGACCGTCTGGACTTGATTGGAAATGGTGGAGACCACCAGTCCCGAGTCGAATACGTTAGCCATATTTTAGTTAGGTTGGTTTTTGGTTGGTTTTCCTTAGCTGGTGGCCTTGGAAAGTTTTTCGCGTGCGGCCCAGATGGCGCGCTTGTGCTTCGCGTAGAGTTCGCCAGCGGTCGCGTAGTCCTTGCGCTCGACCGCATCCATCCACTGCGAGACGGGATCGGACTTGTCTTCGGCGGCAACGGTCGGAACGACAGAAGCGGCGGCAACGCCTGCACCTTTTTCAAGGGCGGCGAAGGCTTCTTTGACTTTGGAAAGTTCGGCTTCGGCTGCGGTGGCGCGGGCTTCGACCTCGGCCAGCTTCGCGGCCATGTCGGAAATCTTGGCAACCAGTGAGTCTGCGGTGACGGCGGCTTGCGCCTCTTCGACAACGGGCGCTTCCTCAACGGCGGGCGCGGCTTCTTCGACCACAGGCGCGTCGGTCACGGACTCGACGGCTTCAGCGGCCACAGGCGTTTCCTCAACCACGGGTTCAGCGGCAGGCGCGGAAACCTCGGCGGCTTCGGAGATGACAGTGTTTTGCATCTTGGCCTTGGCGAAAGTGTCAAACCGTGCGCGCATTTCCTTGGCGCTGGCGGCGGCGGGGATGCCGTCCTCGATGGCATCGACAAATCCGAGGGCCACGGCTTCGACCGCATCGAGCCACGTTTCCTCGTCCATCAACTTGGCGATGGCTTTCTCCTCCATGCCGCTCTTCTTTTGGTAAGCGCGGATGAGGTTGGACTTCATGGTGTCCAACAAATCGGCCTGCTTGCGGAGGTCTTTGGCCTCGCCCGCTGCGAGCGTCCACGGGTTGTGGATCATCAAGAGGGCGTTGTCGGCCATGTAGACCGGGTTGCCCGACATGGCGATGACGCTCGCCATGCTCGCGGCCAGAGCGTCGATGTGAACTGTCAACCCGCCTTCGTGACGGGTCAGGGCGTTATAGATGGCGCTGCCTTCGACAATCTCTCCACCGGGGGAGTTGATTCGGAGGTGGATGTGCTTGTCTTTGTATTCTTTGAGTTCGGCAATGAACTGCTTTGCGCCGATGCCGAAAGAACCGATTTCGTCGTAGAGAGAAAGTTCGACCTCGCCGCTTTGGTCGGAAGATTTAAACGCATACCATTTCTGGGCCATGCCTCGGCCCGAGTGTCAAAGGGCGCTGGAGTCGGGCGGAATCGAACCGCCGTCCGCTTCGTCTTCGTCTGGCGAAGCGTCGATATCCTGTATCGACCCCGAAGGCATTGGCGCGGGTGATCCCGGCGCGGGCGGGAACACATCGGTGACGGCCAGCCCCGCTGCTTCGCACTTCTCTTTGCGGCGAACAGCGGCAGCAATCGCCGCATCCTCTTCGGCTTCCTCGTCCAGCCCGTGCATCTCGGCGAAGCGGCGGGTGGACATCGCCCCGGTGCGGACGATCTCGAGGAGGGCTTTGGTGTCGCGGCCGAAGTCCACGGTGGCCCTGGCCGGAGGGATGAAGTCCACCCTCCACCAATCGTCCCGCAGCGGCAGGCGTCCCGCTTGAATCTCCGACCAGACCCAATACTTCCAGAAGCGGCGGCAGAATTGATTGATCAGCCACTCCTGCAACTCGCTGAAAAACACTTGCGCGTCGGCCAGCACATAGCGGGTGTTGGCCCCACCGATCCCGGCCACGCTCCACAGCATCTCGGGCGAAAGGCCAATGCCCCACGAAATGTCGCGGGCGAGGAAATCGAGGAACGCCTGAAAGTTGTTGCCGGGATGTTCGTTTTTGAACTGTTGTAACTTCGTCCCCGGCGGCAGTTGCATGACGCCGCTTTGTCCGTAGAGCTTGTCGAGGGTCACGCTGCCCGTGGCGGCATCCTGTTTCTTCAGCGCGGCACCCATGCCGATCTGCATCGCGTCGGGCGACTCGATGATAAAGGCAGGCTGGCTTGCTAATTTAAAAGTTTGCTTCGTGAAGGCCACAATGTCGGCCATGTCGTGCAGATGCAGGGCCGCGCGCGAGAGCCATGACGGGCTGCGCGTGTAGCCGATGCGGGCGGGGCGGTGAAAATGCAGGATGTCATCCGCCGAGACATCGGTGAAGCTGCTGCGCGTTTCGTCCGTGAGCAGGCGGTATTGCGTGGGCTTACCCATCGCATCCACGCGCACACCGTCCTGCCACTCGTCTTGGGCGAGGCCCGTGGTGGCGTTGCCTACCGACTCGCCGCCGATGAAGCGCATAAGCGCGCGGCCATCCTTGCTTTTGACGAACTGCCCGAAAAAGTCGCCGTCAATGGCAACGTGTTTGCAGATAAAATGCTGCGCTTCGTAGAAATTGACCTGACCCGCCGCGTCGAATCCAAACGCCTCGCGCCCGCAAGTGTCCTCAAACATCTCTTCGGCCTGCTTGTTCCACGCGGAATCTGAGGTGCGGGCGGCGGGTATGATGCCCGTGCCGCAAGTGTAACGCGCCACACCGTCCACGGCGCGAGCGGCCAGCCCGATGTTGTTGTAGAGCCAGCGCGCCTTTCGCATGATGTTGGTGCGCGTCCCGCTCTGAAACTCCTGCCTCGGCTGAACCGTAGGCATATAGATGAGCGTGCGCCCCGGCTGATAAAGCTCGGCAGCTTCAAAGGCTGCGTTTTTCGCGTCCGCTTTCTTGGGACGCCCTGCGCCGGGGCGATAGCCGCCGCGCTTTGATTTTCCTTTGATTTCCGCCACGCACGGGCGGAAGTGTCAAAGGTCAGAGGCGGATCAGCGCCTCGGAATAGTCGGCGTAAACCATCCCTGCCCCGCTTGCTTTGACCGCATCGGCGGGCGGATCAAGCTCGGCAATCAAGTCCTCGACAATGTTGAGGATGTCGCCCTTGGAATATTTGCGCGCTTGGCCCGAAGTGCTGCCGCCTTCAAAGCCAGCGTTGGTGATAACGACCTCCGAATCAGCGATGGCGTATAAGTCATCGGCCAGCTTCAAAAGCTGACTCAGCGTCTTGGTGCGCTTGAGATATTTTCGGATGCCAGCCAACTCGGAGGTCATGCCTCTGCTGGCTCTGTCAAAGGTTGGGGTTCCCCCTCCTGCCCAAAATTCTCCTTGAGAATCTGCCACCCAACATAAGCCAGCTTAACGCAGTCGCCGTAGTGGTCATTCGGCAGCTTCTTCCATTGCTGCAAAGTTCCGCCCGCCGTGCGCTTGGTGATAAGTTGCTGCCCGCTGAGTCCGGCCATGAGCGCCTCTGGTGCGTCCATCGGAAGGCGGAAAAGCGGAGCGCGGCGGCGATTGATGCGCCAATCGTAAAACTCCGTTTTGATGTCGTTGTCGATGTATGTGTAGAGGCCAAGTCCTGCGGGAGACTGAAGGCGCGTATAGCGGACGGGATCTTTGCCGAAGGCGGCATCGCTTCCCTTGCTCGGCCACAGCACCGGGGCCGTGGCATAGCAGACATTGTAAACGCGCTCGGTGAGATAGCCCGAATCGACCAGCCCCCGGTTGACGTTGTATTCCCTGCCCGTGGCGTCCTTGTAGGTAAGGCGAGCGGGATTGCCTTCCTGCACAAAGGCAACAAGGTCTTCGGGCGACAAGACCGTGCCGCAATCAATCGGCGTAATCTCCCCCGCCGTGCTGACGGCAGAGACAACCCAATGCGTTTGATTTTGTCCGGGGTCGGCTCCGAGGAAAAGGAAAGCGAGGTTGTCGCCGCTGGCGTGCGCTGGCACTTGCTGCCACAGGCAATGCGGATCGCGGCAGTCGCGCACCTTCTCCTCTTTCACGTTCACATCAATCGGGGCGTAAGGCGTGGCGAGCGTTGAGTTGTTGAAGTCCTGCACATCGGCGGGCGTGTCCTTGCCTTGCAGGAACTTCACGGCCAATTCACCAAAACCGCAGGATCGCCACGGCGCGTAGAGGCTGTTGAGGTGATAGCTGCGGCGGCCTGCCGAAGCTGCTGGGTTAGTCGCCCGCCATTCCCCCTCGCGCAGCATCCGCGTTTTGTAACCGTCTGTGATTTTGCCGTTGCATTTGGTGCACTCGTAATGCGCCGAGCGCCGCACGGCATCCTCGTTCCACTTGCCGTCAATCTTGGCGTCCTTGTCCCAGCGCACTTGCGTGAACTCGAGGCGTTGCATCTCGCTACAGTGCGGACACGGCACGAAGTAATACCGCTGGTCGCCCGACATGAAGGCCGACCAGATTTCGCCATCCGGCACGGTGGGCGTGCTGGCTTTGACGCGCAGGGCGTTGGTGTAGCTCTTGGTGCGGTTCTCAGCCAATGCCACGGCGGAAGACTCGCGCTCGGTGGCGGCGGCGAACTTGTCCGTCTCGTCCATGATGAGCAGGCCCGCCGGGCGGCTGGCCAAGTTGGCCGGTGAGTTCGAGCCGATAAAGGTCAGCGTGGCGTCTCGGAATTGCTGCTCAAGGGCTTTGAACCGATTGACGTTGCCGGGTTTCAGCAACGAAAGCGGCGGGCAATCGTCCACCATCGGTTGCCATCGGTTCTCGGAAAAGCTGCGGCAAAGGTGTTCGGTGGGCATGACCCAGATGGTCGGCGCGGGATTATTCACCATGCGCCATGCGGCCCCGATCATCAAAATGGTGGTCTTGCTCGTTTGCGACCCGAAGCACAAGGTCAGGTCGGTCACGCGCGGATCGCTGAAGCAGTCCAACGGCTCGCGGACGTAGGGCGTGAGCAATGTGCTATACGGCCCCGGCGTCTCGGTCTGCCGCCGCGACAGGACAATCTCATCCTCGGCCCATTGCCAGACTTGGCGTGTGTCGATGGGTGCAAAGACATCGCGCAGGCTGCGGTCGAGTTGTTCGGTCAGCGTCACGACACAAGGCGCGGCGTCTTGCCCGTGGCATCGGCCCAGCGTTGCAGGCCAACGGCGACATACTGCGGGTCTAATTCAATGGCGCGACATTTTCTGCCAAGTTGCTCGCAGGCAATGAGTGTGCTTGCGCTTCCGCTGAATGGCTCAAAGACAATGCCCTTCGGTGGGCAGCTATTGCCAATGGCTCGCTTCGGAATCTCAATAGGCTTTTGCGTTGGATGCAAATAGGTTGCCCCTGCGTCTCGTTTTATGTGCCACACATCGGATGCAGCGTCTTCCGTCCTTGCGCCAAACCATTTATTCAGACCGCCCCCCTTGGGTTTGTATCCGTGAAAAATGATCTCGTATTGGTTGTGATAACCATTTGGCTTCATGGTGAAGCCGTTTTTCACCCAGATCAAATGGCGAGGAATTTGGCGGCAGTATTTCTCAAACAGCTTGGCATATAGCCCAAGGTTTTGCTCGCCTCCGCAAAAGTATAAGCGCGCGTCGTCAGTTGTTGCGTGGTCACAAGCTATACCAAAGGCAAAAGGAATCGCGGTCTGAGTGATGTCGCCAGCAATGGTCTTGTTATTTTTTCCGCCGCGAATATTCACTCCGTAAGGCGGGTCTGTGAAAACCACATCGGCCCTGTCCTCACCCATAAACTTTTTGACCGTTTCTTCGTCGGTGCTATCCCCGCACAGCAGCCGATGGTCGCAAAGCTCCCAAAGCTGCCCCGGCTCGACGCCCCACTTGGCGCGGAGTTCTTCGGCTTTGTCGATCTGCGGTTCGGCGTCCACATCGCTCGCTTCGGGTTCCTCAGATAGCTCCAAGTCCTGCAAGTCATCCGCGCCGAATCCGATGCCATCTAAGTCCACATCGAGGTCGCCCAAGTCGGCCAGTTCCAGCTTCAGCATCTCGCCGTCCCATCCGCCGCCGAGTTCGGCCAGCCGATTGTCGGCAAGGATGTAAGCGCGCTTCTGTGTCTCGGAAAGGTGCGAGAGGCGCAGGCATGGCACGGAGGCAAGGCCCAGCTTTTGCGCGGCCATGACGCGCCCGTGGCCCGCGATGATGCCGTTGTCGGCGTCGATCAGCACGGGGTTGTTGAAGCCAAACTCGCGGATGCTCCCGGCGATCTTGGCGACTTGGGATTCGTCGTGCTTCTTGGCGTTGCGCGCATAAGGCACGAGGTCGGCGGTTTTGATTTGCTCAATTTGCTGTTTCATAGATTTCGCGGAAGACGGTCTTTTGCAGATACTCCTCAAGGATGCCCAAGGCGTGCGGCGGGTCTTGCGGGTTGAGCCGCGCGGCCAGTGCGGCGGGCGCGGCCAGTAGCTTCTGGCGGATGTCTTGGAAGACGCCCCGATAGGCGCGCTCGGCGGCGCTCACGCTGATCGTGGCCTTGTCGCGCTCCAAGATGTCGCGGAAGCGATCCTCCAGCGCGCTTTGCCGGGAAAGGACGGCTTGCAGGGTTTGCACCCATTGGCGGGCCATCGCGTCATCGCCCGACTTGTGGCAGGACGCCATCTTGCTCTCGCAGAAGCGGCGGGCCAGCCGCACGGACTTGAGCGCCGCGCGGCACTCCTCGGTGCCGTTGGCGATTTCTTCGGGCTGGTCGGCAATGGCGAGGACTTCTTTTTCCGTGGCCGTGTCTTCGGGGGGTTCGGGGGCGGGGGCGCTCTCCACCCTCGGCGGCGGCTCCGTGGCCTGTGGCGGCGGTTTCTGCGCCGACACGGGGCGCTGGCCACTGCGGGCGGCATTGCGCTTACGCCATTCGGCCCCGGCGTCCAAGTCGGCGGGCATCCCGCGCTTGCGCCATCGGTGGATCAGCGACGGGCTGACGCCTTCGTGGCGGGCTTGTTCACGGACGGAGACGGCGTTCACCTTGCGGCGTTCACCCTGTCAAACGCTGGTGAACGCTCAAATTTACACCGAATGACGCCCAAACCCCGATGCTTCAGACGTTTAAGGAGACTCCTTACCGGGGGGGTGCCTTATCAGCCATCCCCAACAGCCACGCATAGCACTCGGCCATCTCTTTCATCGTCTCGGCCACATCGAGGAAGTCCTGACGCTTCCAATCTTTCCAAGCATCACCCAACTCCTTGCGCCATGCACGATACTCAGCGCGTGCAGCATAGGGCGAAGGCAGTGACACCTGACGCTTCTCCATATCAATGCGGATCACCTCATGCGCTCTGATGCTGGCTTGAAACTCGCGTGGGCTTAGTCCCTCGCTCTGTGCCGTGAATAGCCATGTCTCGCGCTCCTTGGGATCAGTAAGCCTCTTGGCTGCGATAAGGTAATGCTCGTTGGTCAGGGCTTCGTGGCGATGCTCTGGTAGGATCTGCCCCATCAGTTCCAGCTTTTCCACGCCGTGCAGTTGAAAGTCCATCTGCCCGACAACCCCATCAACAAAGCTGCGCTCATAGTTTTCGTATCCATGCTTGCGCCAATCTGCCTGCCATATCCCCAACGAATCCTCGCTTGAACGCAGAAAATGCCCAAGCTGCACCCAATCGTCGGGCGTCATGCCTTGGGGCAAGATCAGGGCGGTTTTCGTTGCTTTGACCCCTTGCGGGACGCTGTATTCCATCAGTTGTGTGTTTTTCATGGTAAAATCATGCCGCCCTCGTCTTGCTGACGTAAGCCTTGCGCGCCTCCCGGTATTTCTCACGGGCCTCGTCCGTCTTTGCGTAGGTCAGGTCGTGCAGGTCTAATTCCTTCTCCCAAACTTTCTGCCAATAGCTCATCAGCGCCCGTGTGACACCCAACTCCTTGGCCTTGCTGTTCGGGTTGTGGCTGGTCAGGTGCCGCGCCACGCCGCTTTGGAAGGCCAGCGCCCAAAACATCGTATTGGCATCAGCCGTCTTCTCCCCGAGGAATTGCCCCAAAATCGCCCCCAAGACCTTGGCCTGCATTGATCGGGCCGCATTGTGTTCGCGCTGGTTGGCCCACATCGACACCGCTTGCGCCTGTGCTTCATGCAGCCCGAATTGCTCCATGAGGATTTCATGCTCCGAATCGATCGCCGCCGCCATGTCGGGCGTCTCGCTTTGCCGCCTCAGATTTGCCAAGGGATCGACAAACTCGCGGATGCCCTCCACCTCTGCCGCGTCCTTATCCTGCCCGGTCGGGCGGTGGTCATTGGTTAGCTTGGGCAAACCCTCGACCAAGCGGCGCTCCTTTTCGGGCAATGTCTTGGCCCATTCGGCCACCAGTTGATCTTGCCGCCTTTCGGCGCTCAGTTGCGGCGGGCAGGCCGCTGTCGCTTCCATAGCCCACCAACATTTGTCAATTTGCGCCCGTTTTTTCATGTCAAACAATGCCCATCTCCCGCCTTGCTCGCCGAATTTGCCGATCCCTCAACTTGGCAAAATGCCGCCCAATGCCTTCTGTGCGTTTTTCAGACATCGGAGAGCGGCGATGCCATTTGCAGCAATAGACGCACAAGTAAGCGTCCTGCGCTTTGTTGTCGCCCCCGGCCAAAGCATCAGCCTCCGACTCGTAACCCCGTTTCCAGATGCAAGCCTCCCACTTCTTCACGCCGCCCCCCTCTCAATGCGTTCAAAGGCATACTCGCCCCCACCCATCTGCGCCGCCGCCTTGCCCTTCCACTCGGCGCAAACCCACTCGTAGCGAACCAACCAAGCCATCAAATCCTCGTCCCAAACGACCCTGCCCTTTGCCATCGGCACATCGGCAACTGGCAAAGGTTTGGTTTGATTAACCACCCACACCCCGCTGGCCTCGCGCTCCCGCTCGTAGCGTTGCGCGTAAACCAGCACCATGTCGCCTTCGGTCAATGTGTTGCCGTGCATATCCCTCACGCAGCCCTCCTCGCCTCATTCCCGCCCCGTAATGCCCGCCTGTCGCGTTTTTCCAGCCAAGCCAAGGCAACACCGCCATTGCCCACATCGGCCACGCTCACGGCATTGTCGGAGATAACGCCGTGGTTTTGCAGTTCGTTGAGCACAAGCCGCGCGTCGAGGCCGTGCAGGGCGATATATTGGCGCAGGGTTTCGCTCATAGTAGCCACCCCCTGCAGCTATCGTCGGCCACCATCCTAATCACCGCCCGCATCTCGCGTAATAGCTTGTCCTTGTGCGCCGCTTCTTTGTTCAGCTGCTCAATCTGGCGTATGCAGAAATCGCGCTGGTCTTGGATCTTGTTGCGCTCGCGTTCCAATTCGCGCGCTACGTTGGCATCAATAAGTTCAAGCAGTTGCACGGAACTGTCCGCCTTGTGGATGTGTCGGCGCTCAAGGATCGCTGCGTTTGTTTCCGGTGTGTCGCTCATTTCGCGGCCTCCTCTCGCACTTGCCAAATTGCGCCTTCGCAGAGGCCGCCCATTTCCAACACTTCGACAACCCTAACCCACTCCAGCCAGACCACCTTGATTCTGTCTGGGCGGAAATTGCAGCTTATGAATCCGCCATCATAAACAGGAATGTGCAACGGCAATAGCGGGAAAACCCATCGTTCGCGCGTCTCGCCACAGAACGCTGGTCGGGGAGTCATCCAGTTCATTTGACGGCCTCCAGCGCATCCCGCGCAATTTTCCTCACTGCGTCCATGCGGTCTGGCAGCGTGATGACCCAGTCGCAATCGGCTATGCGTTGAAGCGTAGCGCGCAATTTGTTCCGCTCACGCTCCATGCTTCGTGCAAAGCCAACCGGCACCACTCCGACCTGAACAACGTCGGGAATCCATGTCGGGCGTCTTTCTTCAGCCGCATCCGTCTCGGGTGTCGGCTCGGCCTGCATCCGCTCGGAGGATACTTGGTCAAAGGTTCGGGCCTTAATCACGCCGCCACCTCCACGCCAGCCAACCGCTGCCGCATTTCGCTGATGCTCGCCTTCAGTTGCTTCACTTTAGCCATCGGCTCCGCTTTGAGTCGCCTGTCGAAGCTGTCAGGGATTTGCTCTTTGTTGGATGGGTTCGCGCAGATGCGATCCACCTCTTTCTGTGCGGCTTCGATGCGTTGCTGCAATGACCAGACCGATTCGGGTTTGGCGTGGCCGTTGAGCGGGACAATCGCCCCGTTCGTTTTGGCCCGCGCGTTCTCGCGCCACCGCCCCGCCCATGCTCCAAGGGCGTATTGCCAGTTGTTCACGGGTTGCCCATCGCGTCCCGTCCATTGGCCTGTCGGGGTGATGGGTCGGGCGAGATGATCCATGCGCCAGATGTCGGCTTGCTCGGCGGTCAATCCGACCTTGCGCCCCGCCTCGATGACCTCTTCCCTCGTCGGCTCAAGCCAGACCTCCTCGCGCGCGTCTTCTCCTTCCTTTATCTTTCCTTTATCCTTCCTTTCCTTTCCGTTGGGTGTCAGCTTGGGTTCTGCTTGGGTTGTGCTTGGGTTAGTGCTTGGGTTCAGCTTGGCCCCATTGATGCGCGCTGCTTGGGTCTTTGCTTGGGTTTTGGCGCTTCCACCTCTTTTGCCAGCGTCCCGCTTGGCCTTCACTTCCTCCTGCTTGTCGTTCGGGTAAAACGCCACGCATAGCGCATCGCCCTCCCAATGCCACAGCGCGCAATCCTCGCGCACCTCGGCCAGGGTCACGCCGAGCGTCTGTTGCCATTGGCGATCCTTCCAGCCGCCGCAGCCCTCGATTTTGCCGCCGTTCTCCTGCTCGCAGCAATAGGCCAAGAGGTTGAGCCAAGTGGCCCGCTGGATCGGCTCGCTCCCGGCATATTCGGGCGAGCGCAGGGTTGTTGTTTTGAGGTTTAGCCAGATCATAAAAAAACGCAAAAAACCCTCAGACCCGCCGCCGCTGAAAGTAGGCGCATGAGTGCCCACGGCGACGGATCTGAAGGTTGGTTGTTGACGTTTCTCATGCTGTTTCCCGCTTTCAGACGGGTTGCTGCTGGCCGCGTGTCAAAGGTCATACGCCGCACATCCCTTCGCACTCGTTGCCGAAAGACTGCTCCTCAAGCCAGAGCGACAATTGACCGCGCTCGATGTCTGTTCGGAAGTCCACTTGATCCAGTGGCACAAGGCTCGGATGAAGAAACGGCACGCCTCGCATTCGTTCGGTCTTTGCTTTGACCGCTTGAATGTCCTTCTCAAACTTAACGGCGCGGGCAAACTCCTCTGGTTCTTCGTCTTTGAGCCTCCGCCATTCTTTGTCGGAATGAAATGGGCAATAGACGCAAGCCGAGCGTGGCGGCTTTGGGTATCCGCGCTCTTCCATCCATCGCAAGCAGTCGCGCCTGCCAATGCGTAGCTCAACCAAAGGCCAGCGATGCTGCGACCATGCTACCCGTGACGGCTTGATGCGTTGAATTTCATCCCAAGAAATCCCAATCCACTGCGTAACGGTGACTTCTTTCTGTCCGCGTTTGACTTTACCAAGTCGGCGGGCCGCTCTCTCAAGCTGTTCGACCTTGTAGGAGTAAGTGCATTGCCGCCCCATGATTCCCCTCGTTCCGTCTTTGTTTTCGATAAACGCCGGGACAAGGCTTTTGCTCCAGTAGCCCGTTTTGTCTTTGCGCTCGCGGATGATGAGGCTTTCCTCTGTCAGACTGCCGCGCGTCACGCGATGCACTGGAAACGGAAGTTGGCCTTCCAGCCAATCCAGCCAGCGATAGACGCTCGCGGGCTCGGCCTGCGTGTCTGCAAAGATCGCGGCATTGGGCATCGGTGTTACTTCGCCATGTGCCGCCATTAGCGCCAATGTGCTGCTTTGCACGCCTGCCCCTAGAGAAAGGAAGGTGAACGGCGTAACGGGCGGAGCGAATAATGGAGTCACGCCGCCCCTCCCATGCTGTATTCCGCCACCCGCTTCCCGCCCCGCGTCTCAACGGTGCGCTCCTCTATCTGCCACCCATCCCGCCGCAGTTCGTGGATGCGAGCGGCCAAGCGGAAGCACCCGAAGGCGTCCAACGCCTCCAACGCCGTCAGGCGATTCCCTGCGCGCAAGTGCGCGAGGATGCGGCCCGCCTGCGTCGGGCGGCGGTGCGTTTCGGGCGCACCGAAGGAAAGTTCGGGTTGCCAGGTCATTGTGCCCCCTTCCCATAAACCCACGAAGGCAGGTTCAAGCACTGAACTTCTGGCGCATACCCCGGCCACACACCTTCATCCTCGCACTGCGCGATGAGTTCCAGCGCGTCATTCATCATGCCGACGCCCAGATCAAGCGCGTCGGGATGAATCTCGTAAACCGCCACCGCATAAGGCGGGGCCACTTCCACCGCGATCCAGTAGAACCGCGCAGGTGGCAACCCATTCAGCCCGGCAAGGTGGCAATACCATGCTGCGCTCAGATGGTAGTTAAGCTGCGCTGCCTGCCGGGAGAACGTGCCGTAGTCCGCGCCCGCACTCGTGGTCTTCACATCGCAAATGACAGCCTCGTTGTCCGACTCCACCTTGAGCGCATCAACGCGGCCCTTGATCCACAAACCCGTCCTATGCTCGGCAAACATGGCGACCTCGCTGTCACAGCCAGAGAGCAGCGTCTTCGCCGCATCATGCGCGGCGATTGAGTCGCGGATTCCCCGAACGGCTCTCGCCTCGTCGGCGTCGAGGATTGGCGTGGTGCCCATCTTGGCCTTCCACTCCTTGCCTTCTTTGGTGCGAAAGTCGCCTTCCTTGCCTTCGGGTTTTTCCACGAAAGCCGTGTCGAGCTTGTTGGGCTCAAGCACAGCCAAGTGCGCCATCGTTCCGAGGAGCATGGCCTTGCTTGGCTCGCGCTTCAGTTCCCCCGCCATGTGCGCGGCGTAGTGCGCGGGTGTGAGCGGCGGCAGGATCTTCTTTGCGTCACTGCCCGCGATAGCCGGAGCCATGCGGTATTCTTTCTCGTCCATTTGGTAATGGATGCCTGTGAGGTTGGGCGTGGTCATGGCTCAAAAAGGGATTTCGTCCATGTCCTCGACAGCTGCGACCTTCTCCTCGTGCTTCGTCGGCACATCCGAAGTGCGGATGGCCGCGAGCTTGCGCCCGTAGTCGTCCACCGTGACTTGCAGCAAAACGTTTTCGCCCTTCTCCAGCGCGTCGATAGTCTCGCCCACCTCGCGGTTAATGGTGTTGAGCCATTCCGCTTTCTCGGAGCCTTCGATTTCCACGAAAGCGCCCCATTGCGTGTAGCTCTTGCCTGCCTTTGATGTCTTGTCTTGCCTGTTGCCTTTGATGAAGCGCGCCGTCTGCCAATCCGCGCCGTCTTCCATCGCGGCCACAGGTTGTTTCTTGCGGACAGGCGCTTTGGGCTCAACGCGCTCTGGCGTTACGTCGATTACGTCCTCGTCCACCATGCGCGGCGCGGGTTTGCTCTGCGCGCGCGATGCGGCGAAAGCGTTAGTGCTTGGGTGTGGCGCCTCGTAGCTGACCGGGTGTAACGCGGCAAATCCATCCTGCGGCACCTCCTCGGCGGGCGTGGTTTCCAGCCCCGCGTCCATGTAAGTCACAATGAAAGCAAAGGCGCTGCGGCAGGCGCGGCTGATGGCGCGGGTCTGTGCCATTGCGCGCTTTGCGTATTCGTCGCGCTTTGACCATGTGCGCTCGTCATCGCCCACAAAGCCCTCGGCCTCGCAAATGACGGCCCCAGTGTCCATGCGGCGAACTTGCCCGATGGCGCGGAAGCCTGTCTCAACGCGCTCAACATCCTTGGCCGAGGCCACGCATCCGTAGGCGTTGGCGATGCTCTGCCAGCCCTCGACGCGGACGTATTTGCGTCCCTGTATGTTTTGCGCCGTCTTGGTGACGATGTCCTTGCAGATCGACGCAATTTCCGTTGCTTGACGCTGGTGCGCCACTTGGTGTGATGTGCCGTTTGACACTACTAACTGGTTCGTATCCATTGGTGTGTGTTTCAATCGCGGGTCGAGCGTTAGCGCGCTCGGCCCGTCTTGGTTTTGGTCATGCGGGCGGCACTGCGTTGTTGCTTTGCCGTCCGAAAATCTGATCCCAGCCATAAACCGCCACCGCGAGCGCGGCCCACTCGTGCGACTTCACGCCGTAAGTCGGCCCTTGGTTTTTCTTGCTGCCCTGCGGCCCGATGCGGTCAATCAATGCCTGCCGCACGTTCGCATCCTTGGCGCGTGGGGAGTTGCAGAGGTGCAGCTTTATGTCGCGGCGGAACACGCGGGAAAACTTGTGCCCGCTTTGCTCGGCCACTTGCCAAAAGCGCCCGATCCATCGGCACGTTTCAAACACACTTGCTCCAACGGCCATGCCGTAGCTGGCAATGTCCTCACAAAAGATAGTGACGTTGTGCGCTGGAGGGATCGAAAGAATTTCCAGCACGTTTTTGTTAGGCAAGATGCCGTGTTTGCCAATGTGCCGCCCGTTGAACATGGCAACCGCCGTCTGCTCTGGGCCGGGATCAAGGCCAAACGCGCCACCTACTGACTCAACGCAATCCCCGCACTCCGTCATGTCGCCGAAGATCGACTGCCCGCATTTGCAATAATGGATCTCGCGGCTCATATGTTCGCCCACCCTCCGTCTGCCGCTGCCTTGTCGCGGCACGATTCGCGGCAAGCCTCGTCGCGGTAGGTGTTGATCGTCGCCTTCATTTCGACGCGCTCGGCCTTCAATTCGCCGATGGTCTTAACCAGCGACTCGGCCAGCGCATGAGTTGAGCGATATTGCACCCGCGCCTCGTCCCGCTCCTCTTCCGCCTCCCTCCAGCACTTCGACAAAACCTTAACACGCGCCCTGGCATTGTCCCGCTCCTGCGCGAGCAGCAACATCCCCTGCTTCAGCATCGCAACCTCGGCGCGTAGCTCGTCGGCCTCGCACTCGGCGCGAACGATGGACGCGCAAGCCGTGTCGTATAGCTCGCGCAGGCTTGGCTCGTCGCTCCACATCGGCCCGAAGCCAATCTCTCCCACAGTCAGGGGATGCGCGGGGGCGGCTTGAAGTGAACCCCCCAAGGTTCCACCGCCCCCGCTGGTTGTTATGTCTCCCCTAAGAGACGCCGCTTGCTGTGTCAGCAAATTCATAGATCCAAAGCCTCCGCTTCGGCCCGCCGCAGCGCGGCCAGTTGGATCTCCGCATCGGCCTCGTCGGCCCACGACTGCAACTGCTTGCGAAGCTCAAGGTTTTCCTTGGTTGCTCGTTTCGCCGCCGTGTAAAGCTCGCTGATCTCGGCTTCCAATCGCTCGATGATGAGGCGGCAGCGTTGCAACTCCTCGCGCAGCGCGCCGAGTTCGGCATCCTTCACGCGAATGAAGTCCTCCATGTCCATCTCATGCGACATGGTTGAGCCCTCCGTGTGTCTTGAGTGTGTTGTGGAAAATCTCTTTGGCTGGCAGCTTGCACCCGATGAGGTCGCAAAAGCTCTGCGCGTGGTCTGAGAGGAACCAGGCTTTGAGTTCCCTGTGCTCGTTCGGCCCCTTGGCCGTTGCGAGATTGCGCGGGACACGGTGCCAGTAGGTGCCGAGCTTGCCGCTGGGGCCGTATTTGGTGATGCGCTTCATCGTGGTAGGCCACGGAAGGCACTTGCCCGAAGTCGTGATGATGCCGAACCGGGCGAACAGCACGAGGTCGGCCACGGCCTGCTCCAAGATGGCCCACGCCAGAAGCTCCCAGCCGCTACGATCCAGCAAAGGGTTGCCGCCCACGGAGCGCGATGGCTTGCCGTTGTGCGAGGCCACGCAGATGTCGGAGATGTCGGAAATCATCGGATGAGGTTGGCAAGCCAATCGGCGACCAGAACCAGCAGCACGGCGATTGCGGTCAGAACCGCCATTGCGCCAATAGCGTTGTCGGGGGGTGTCGGAGTCATTTGGCGAGCTTCTTGCGGAGTTCAGCCAGGGCGCGCTTTACGCGGCCGGCGAGTGTCGGGCGGTGGCCGTTGCAAATAGCATCCATGACGCGGCCCAAGATCATCGGGTCGTTGCATGGCCGTTGACCGTGGTAGTCCACGATGACGCCGAGGCGGGTGTCGTTACTCACGCCCGCACCGCCTTTCTCGCGGCCTTGCGTTTGCCGCGTTGCGTTTTGGGTTTGCGGTTGTTGAGCGAATCCAACACGCCGTTGACCCGGCGGTTGGCCGATTGGCGTTCGGCGGTAATGCCGTTCGCTTGTCCTAACTCGTAGCCTCCGAGCCAAGCCAACCCGACAAGGGCGGCGAGCGCGAGGGTTGCGAGGATGATGGTGGTGGGTTCCATGTGTGTGTTTTTCTATTTGGTTTTCTTGCGTATTGGCGCGTCATACATCCCGCGCGAAAATTTTGGATCTTTAGATTTTCCTAATAGGAGCCAGTTGCGTAGTATCTGGCTGGCCCCTCCGCGCACATACTCGCCGCGCTCGCGGGCCTCGCTCACTACGTCAGAGGGAAGCCGCACCGAAACGGGGACAAGTATGTGCGCGTCTTTGGGCATATTACGCTTTATTATTCCAAGTCGGCGCACATCTCGGCGCAGGCTATGAGGATTTCAAGTGCGGAAGATCCTGTCTCCTCGCATCTTGCGTCGATCCATGACAGAAGCTCTGGCGAAATCTCCGAAGAGAGCGCCAATCCACTATATGTCATGACTAATTGAATATTGGGCGTATCCAACGCGCCAATACTTGTTGCGGTTGCCCGCTCAACTTCAGCGGATTGTCTCTGTGGGCTTGTTATTACGGACATAAGGTGGGTTATGACGCGCTTAGTATTCGATGCGGCTCATGCGCTTCTGCCACTCTGCCGCGAATTGCTCGTCGCGGTCAAGCAGGGTCGGCAAAATCCAATCGCGCAGCATCGTGCTGGTGCTCATGTCGCGCTGACGGGCGCGGCGAACGATGGCGTTTTTCATGATGCGGGGCAGACTAATGCAAAGCACGGACGCTTCGGGGCTGCGTTCTTTTTTGAGGTTATTATTTTGGGTTTCCATTGGGGTTGGGTTCATGTTCATAAGATGCAATACACGCACACTCGTATTACGTCAAATGTTTTTTTGACCCCTTCCAAAAAAAGTTTTCGTCCTCCGATACCCTCACCAATCCCCTGCCCTCCAGCCACCGCTCGATCTTATGGTAAGTCCGATCCCCTATCCCCTTGGTCTGCCGGGTCAATAGCCGATACTGCAAGGCGCGGGCAATCTTTTCGGGAGCATCGGCCATCCCCATCTCTGACAGAAGGCGCTTGGCGTTCGCTGGGAGGCCCGCCAGCGGGTCAGGCTCCCGCAGCATCTTGTTGATGCGCCCCCTCACCTCCCCCAGCCGCTCGTCCTTGGCCCATTCGGGGGGTTCTGGCGGCAATGGCTGGCCGCAGTGAGAGCATATCGCCATGCAGCTATCAATCCGCGCCTCCCGCCATAAGTCAAGTTTTTGTCGGTGATTGTTCAAACGACCTTTTGACATACGCCGCGCCCTTGCGTGGCGACGATCTCCCGTAACTGGAAACGCTGGGTGGCTGTGACTTGCTCGCACGGCTCCGACATCGACCCCAAGGCCCGCGAAGCGTTCCTGACTTTCCTTGACCGCTACAACCCGCACCAGCGCATTCACCTTGGCGATGCTATCGACCTCGCTTGCCTGCGCGCTGGCGCTCGGCGTGATCCTGATGACCCCGACCGCGCCGAATCCCTCATGGACGATTTGCTCGCCGGGCTTTCGTTCCTCCACGAGATGCGGCCCACCATGTATTTCCACGGCAATCACGAGGCCCGCGCCGTTGCCCTGACCCATAGCGCCAATCAGGTCGTGGCCTATGCGGCGGGCGCGGTCATGGCGAAGATTCACGACAACCTCGCCAAATACAAAACCGAGATCATCCCCTATCGCGGCATGGCCCGCGACTCGGTGCGGTATCTGGGCGGCACGGCCTTTCTGCATGGCGCTCTCTTTAACGTCAGCGCGGCCCGCGACACGGCGGAAACCATCGGGGCGCATAGTGTGTTCGGCCACACGCACCGGGTGGCGATGGAGCCCGCTCGCACCCATGCCGACGCTATTGGCTACAACATCGGGTGCCTGGCTCGCCTCGATATGGAATACGCCGCAGGACGGCGGCAGACCTTGGCATGGCGGCATGGCTTTGCTTACGGCGAATACTGCGACAACGCCTGCACGGTCAATCTCGTCACGCTTTCCCCCCATTACAGGCTCCCGCTATGAAGTCGAAGTCCTTGACCACAAAGGCTGGCGGCAATTTGCCCCCACCCTTCGATCCCGACCTCGCCGCGTGGTGCTCGGCCCTCGCCTCGCCTGCCGTGACGGACGTAATCCCGCCCGGCTGGTTCACCACCAAACAACTCGCCGACAAACTGAACCGGACGCGCCCGACAATGGCCCGACTGCTTGCCGATGCCGTAGCCGCTGGCCGCTGCGAGGTGCAAAAATTCCGTGTGAGCGTGGGCAGTTTTTCGCGGGCGACTCCGCACTACAAGCCGCGATGACCTACCGCATCCAGCGCGAGGATACGCCGCTGGCGGTTCTGCCGCTGGACGAGGTGTGCTTCCCGTCTGACCACCGCCCAACGCTGGAAAACTCGCTCTGGTGGGTCGTGTGGCGCGGGCAAGAGCCTGTGGCATACGCGGGTCTTCGCCTTTGCCAGTATCACGAAAACAAAGGTTTAGGCTTCCTTTCGCGGGCTGGCGTCATTGCCAAGCATCGCGGGCTCGGCCTACAAAAGCGCCTCATCCGGGCTCGCGAGGCCGGGGCAAGAGCGCTCGGATTAAGCGAGCTTGTGACCTACGTTGCCCATTGGAACTCGGCCTCGATCAATTCGCTCATCGCGTGCGGCTACAAGTTCTATCGCCCTGCCGACCGATGGGCTGGGAGCAGTGTGGTTTATTTGAAGAAGCGCCTTTGATTGGTCACAAAGGCACCGCACATTTTGTGACACAAAGCGCATACACTTGTGCGGAAGTGTATACATTTCTATCCAATTTCGACACGTTGCCGCGATGTGTCGATGGCATCGACAAGTTCGCTTATTCAACAAATGCGTTGATTCGTTGAATAAAGCGCAGGCTTATTAAAGCAATGGGCGGGGCCGGGTATTGAACCCGCATCGGGCTGACAGGCAGCACCCCGCCAAAGTTAGGCAAGCAGCATGGCTAAACGTCTAAACAAACGCCGCAGGCTGAACCGCCGCGCACGGCGATTCGGACTGATGCGCTCGACGTAGCCAATTCCGCCATACGGGCCATAAACAAGGCCGCTGTCGGTAGATCGGTGCATAGGTGTTCTCCTTTCATGTTAGTCGCTTTGCCAGATACGCCTTGAACCGCGCAAACTCGGTCGGGTTCAAGTCATCCTTCCTGCCGGGGCTGACTGTGCGGTGGTCGGTCACATCGGCAAGCGTGAGGCCGTAGCGTTTCATTATCGGGAGCAAATAGTCGGCCATGCTCGCCATCTCGGCCTCGCCAAGCTCGCGGTCGTAGGTGTCGCCCTCGAAGGCCGCGCCGACTGACCATGAGTTAAGGTCACGCCGTCCACGCCAGGACGAAACGCCAGCGTGCCACGGCCTTTCATCGGGATCTGCAAGGACGGTGCGGCGTCCGTCCTTCGCCACAATGCAGTGATAGCTCACGCGAGAGGCAGGGTTCATGCACCATGCGACTGAGCCAGCGTAGCTCCCGGCGGTGTGGTGCAATACGACGGCCTTTGGAACAATCCTGCGGCCCTTCGTCACATTCGGGCTATTTAGTAACTTTGTGGGATACTGTCTTGCGCTTGGCAACTTCGGCTTCGATACCGCCACCCTTGCGGTGGTGTTCGGCGCGGTCGTGGATTTCGCCGTGGACGAGGGCGAGGAGCTTGGCGAGGTCGGCGGTGGGCCAACCTTTGACGCCTTGAAAAAGGGAATGAACAGCAGGCACTTTTTTAGCCAGTTCACTTTTTGTAGCCGCTTAACGGCTGCTCGATTTCGGCAAAGAGACGCTTCGCTTTAAAGTCGTAGCCGAGGTTAAATTTGGTTCCCGCGCAGCCCGTGAGGCAAAGCGCCAGCGCCAGCAAAGCAAAGCGCATGGAGTTACTTCTTAGCGTCGGCTGCGAAGATAAGTCCGATCCCGGCAATCGCGGCGGGGATCAGGGCGGGGTCAAACGGCTGGCCGTTCAGCACAGCTTTTGCAATTCCAAGGATTGCCATGATCGCGCTGATCGCGCCCGTTGCGGTGGTCTTCCAGTTCATGCCCCCGCCGGGGTGTCAAAGCCTGCCAGGACTAACTTTGCAATGCCGCCACAGCCTCCGCGCTTGCGGCTTCGTAGCTGCACGGTGGCGCGGGAAACGTGCGCGGTGTCGGGTCAACGCTGGCAACAAGCATCCCCTCCATCCACGCTTTCAGCGCGGTCATCAATGGGCCAAGCGGCTTCCCTGCTTGGAGTAAGGCAAATTCAAAACGCTGGAGGGCGGAAACTTGCATGGCCGTGAAGTGCTGGCTTGTCCATGCTTCGGGCGAGTAGGTCGGCGCGGGCGGCACGATCCACGCGCCGTCTTGCCATTGTGCATCATCGCTCGGCTTCGCGGGCGCATCTACCCAGCCCTTGCGCCGAAGGTTGGCAATCGCGGCTTCGTCAGTTTCGGCGCGGAGTTGGCCGTCGAGGATGAGGTAAGTGGTCATGGCTTAATTGCAAGCGATTTTGAAGGAGAAGGCGGCGGCGTGTTCAATGCGCCGCCGCAGCGGAGCATCCCAAGCGACATTCGCTATAATCGCCAAGCCGAGATGACCTTGAGTATTGGCCGCAGTGCTGGCGCCGTATTTACCAATACCCGTGTAGATGAATAGGCCGTTACTGGTAGTTGTTGTTCCAGCAGTCCCGTTGGCAAATGCCGTTAGACTTGAGTTGCCGATGTCGATTCCACTGCCAATCAAAAACACATTGCCCAAATTGTGCGTCCGCGTTGACGTAACGCTGTTTTGAAATTGCACTGTGTTTGTGGTGAAATAAAAGTAATCGTTCGCACTGTTATTGCGGGCAAACACAATTGAACCATTGGTTGCGTCCTCGTTTTTATACACAGTGACAATGCTGGTGTTGGAGTAGGACAGTTCCGAAGCAAAGGTCAGTTCGTCGTTGGCCCCTCCGTCCCAATACACCGATGGATTGCCGTTGATTTCGTTGGTTTCGTAGGTCGGGCGATTGGAAGAGTTGCTTTGACTGATGTTGTTGCTTCCCGTGCGCGAAGTCCAAGTATCGACGCCTGCGCCGTCTGCAAGGCCAGAGATATAGCGACTGTCATAGACACCAGTTGCCCCAGCGTCTCGCGCATTGAAATGTCTGTGCCGCGCTCTCATTAGTTGAAGATGATCTCCACGCCCAGGAGCCGGGCGTCCACGCCGAGGGTGTCGGAGGCATTGCCAACCTCGCGCACGATCTGAAAGTTGACCGCTTTGTTGGCTGCGGGTGTTCCAGCAATGGTCACGGCGCTCGTTGCGCTCGTAACATGGACATCGTTGGCCGCGATAAATGTATCTGCCACGACAACCCGTGTGCCGCTGGCCGCGTCGATCGGGTCATCGTCGCCGTATGCACGGCCACTGATGCCCCACGCGACCCCGCCCGATCCCGAAGATGCACTCCAGTAGAATCGGGCGCTGACGGTCGAGTTGTTATAGTTCGATGGCATAACGACCAACGCCTGTGCAAATTCCTCTGCCCCGGTGTCGAAAAGTGCTTGGTCGAGGTTGACCCTATTGGTCGATCCGATCTCAACTGAGTCCACGCCGCAGCCGTTGGTTGTGCGCGGGACGAGGGCCGAGGCGGGAATCCAGAGGTTCGTCGCCCCTCCTGTCGCGGTGACAGTCATCGTTGTCCCGCTAATCGAAAGCCCGCTGCCCGCTTCCAGATACTTAAGCGCCGAAGCCGAATCGTCCCAGAACACAATGCGATCCGCATTGGCATCCACGCCCGTGATGTTCGCCCCGCTGACGCCGAGGACATCCGAGGCCGAGGTCGCTGCGCCTGTGACGCCGCTGGCTGCGGGATCAGCAAACTCGACGCCCGAAAGATCCGACTTGGTGCGAAGAATCTGCCCTGCCGTGCCGAGCGCGAGAGTCGTGACTGCGCCTGCGGTGGTGGTGACTACGGGGAGGCCAGAAGTGGAGCCGACTTTGCCGTCGGCGGTTAGGTTGCCGTGGGCGTGGGAGGCTGGGGCGTCTCCTGCAAGGGCAATGGTGCCAGAGGCGTCTGGCAGACTTACCACCCTTTGCGCCGTAGCCAAAGTTGTTAGTGTTGTATTGCTTGTGGTGCTTTGAAACAAAACGCCATTAGTTCCTACAACGAGCGCGTTATTAATGGTCAAATCGCCTCCAACAATAAGATTGTTGTCGGTGGTCACCTCGTTGAAGGTCACGTTGTCCGAAGTATTAAGGTCCTGATTAAAAACAGGATCACTGCCCGAAGCCGCATGGCTGGCCGCGTGAGTCGCGGCGGCGAAGTCTGTGGTGTCGGAGGTGGCGGCGGTGCCGAGGCCAGAAACGATGCCGTTGATGTAGTCAATGTCTTCGGATAAATCGTTGTTGCCAAGTTCGCTGTTGATTGCGGTTTGTTCGATGTTTGTGGCGGGCGCAGCACCTACGTCCGAGGCTGACGGCATGGCGTGAACGTGGTCTTCCCGTGCGTAGGCAGTGGCTGTGCCTGCGGCGGCTACTCCGAGGGCGGAGGGGGTGGCGGTGGAGGCGGTGGGGATGGCGGGGAAATTCGTAATGTCCGAAACGGTGTGAGTGTGCGCCGTAGGTGTTCTGGCGTTGGTCAAACGAGTGTCCGACCCAAGCACAACCTCAGTCGAAGAAGCGTTGCCAGTTTTCGGCGTGCGCGTAGAAACGGCGTCCTGCGCGGCGTTGCGCTGGAAGTTCGACAAAAGCGCCTGATCGACCACAGGAGTTTCGCCGCTGCCTTGCGGCCCAAGCGCCCAACTTGTGGCCTCCCACGGATAGGTCGTGTCGCCCGTTCCGATGTAGTATTTTGCCGTTTGCGGCCCGTTGCCAAGCACCCACTCTTCTTCGCCGTCATCCCACCAAATCGCATAGCCCTGCGCGGATTTGTAAATCGCCTTGCCGTTGTCGCTGCCGTTGCGGAAATAGATTCCGTTCGGCTCGCCGCTGCTCAGAGTTGTGTCTGCGACATCGACGGCATCGCAATAGATGGCCCCCGGCTGGTGCGAGTGATTGGTTGCTGCGGCTCCGACATCGGCGGCGTCCAGCGTGACTGCTCCTGTCTCGCCATTGACCGAGGTGACCGCGCCCGACTCGTTGGCCCAAGCAGGAATGCCCTGCGCCGAGACCTTTAGGACTTGTCCCGTCGTGCCGATGGGCAACCGCTCGCCTGTGGAAGCGCCACGGTAAAGCGTGTCGCCTTGCGTGGTCAGCGTTTCCAGCCCTGTGCCAGCCGCGCCCGCTGGGCCTTGGGGGCCGGGGACGCCAACTTCGATGACTTCGACGCTGGTCGTTTCGATGATGATCTCGTCGGCCATAGCGTTATCGGGTGACGTTGGCGGATACGGTCACAATGCCCTGCAACAAGCGTGTGACGATGCCGCCTGCGGATACTAATTCCAGATCGTAAACGTAGCGGCCTGCCGTGATCGCGGCGGTGTCTGTCGCGGAAATCGACAACGTGATCGTGCCAGCCGTGCCACCGAGGGTGATGCGGCCATTCTCCGTTGTGAGCGCAAGGGTCGTCGTGGCGCTGGCTGCGGTGGGGCGCAGCTGCATCCGCGCCGTGTAGCCCGTCAGATTCACCTCGTCGCCGTCTGCCTTCCAGCGGATGACGCGCGAAAATGTAGCCCCCTGTGCAATGCAAAGGTCGGCGGTGTTGCAGCAATCGCAGGATGCGCTCACTTGTGTCTGTCCCTCCACGCTTTCCGCAGCGCAAGCAGCGCGATGCAAAGCCCTGCGCCAAGGGTTCCGAGGCGCATACCGCTCTCAAGGTGCGGCAAAAGCGAAACGACCACTGAGCCGATGGACGAAGCAAGGGCCACGGTTGGGCGGGTGAAAAAGTCTGAAAGCTCGTGGATCATTGGTAAAGCGGGACTCGGTAGCTGTTCGTGCCGATCCGCATTTCGACCCATGCGGCTACGTTGGTCGTGTTTGCCGGGGCGTTGGTGGCAGGGCGTGTTGAGGCGTTGGTAGAAAAGCGCAGGGGCCGCGCAAACTCCGTGGCACCGTCGCGGATGAGAGTCATCACCTGGTTGTTTGTTCCGCCGCCGCTGTAGATCACGGCATTGGTCGAGGCGTCCGCGCCGACCATCATCAATGCGTTAAACCCAAACACCGAGAACACTGCAACGCCGTTGCCGTTGGTGTTGGTGGCGCGGAAGCCGAATTGTGCGGCCTTGTTGGTCGCTTCGGCTACACCGACTCGGAACAGTGTTTCGTTGCTAATCGTCGTGTTGTTGCTGGCGATGAGGTTCGCAAGGCCGAGGAAGGGTTCGTTGTTCGTGCGGCGGATGAAGAGGAGGCCGTTGGTCGCGGTGGTCTGGTTGATCGTTATGTCGCCGTTGTTGGTCAGGCCAGCGAAAGTGACGATGTTGTTCCCGCCTAATCCTAGGTTGGAGCGGGTGGTGGCTGCATTTGCATTCAGATACAAAGTGTCTGGTGAGTCGCTGAGTGTAATACTTTGAAAAGTTGGCTCTCCCCCTTCATTTACTGTTCCTGCCCCAATCGCGCTGCGAAAGTTGGTGACGTTGGTGTTGGTGAGCCATGTCGCGCCAAGGCCGAAGTTGGTGCGAGATTTTGCTGCTCCTGTTGTATTAAATGACGCAAATCCATAAGAAAAATGATTTATCTCATTTGTGGTCAATCCTCCAAGAGCAATTCCTTTTCCAACAGCATTGTCTCCAAATGAAATTGCCGTTGAGCTATTTCCTAAAGGCCAACGCAACTCAATTCCTCCCCCATCTGGAGATGAGGCAAGGTGCCACTCGTTATTGAATACAATACGGCTAAAATTAACATCATTCGTCGCCCCCAACCCAATCGCCGTCCGAAAATTCGTGACGTTGGTGTTGGTGAGCCATGTTGCGCCGAGGGCGAGGTTGGTGCGGGTGGCGGCGGCAATGTTGGTGGAGTCGAATTGTATCTCAGTGGAAAACACATTGTCCTCTGGCGACCAGCGCGCATTGGTTCCCCAGTGGAATATGTTGTTGCTCAACAGAAGATCGTCGCCAAGTTTGAAGGCGTTCGTGAATGTCAGCGTGTTTGTTGACGAATAAATGACAACGCCGTTTGTGTTGTAGGATAGCGCCTTTACCGTCTGGCCGAAGGCGGGCGCACAGAAAAGCAGGGCGGCGAGGATGGTGAGGAGGTGGCGCATGGTGGTTAGTTAGGAACAGTTGTCACAACGCCGTCATTATCGACGGACAAGCGGTAAATCGTTCCGCCGGGAGCCTGAAGCAAAGCAAAGGCGGCTGCGGTAGTGGTCGGCACACCTTCGCCGCCTCGGATAACGTCGTTGTAAACCGTGGCCGTGGTCGGGAGCGTGCTGCTTGTCGTGCTGCTGACTGTCCACGAAACCTCAATCTTGGCGTTGATGCTGGCCGTGTCGTTGTCTGGCGAAAACTGCGCGTCCATCGCGGAGGTGTTGAGGTTAAGGTCGAAAGTGTAAATCGTTGTCGCGCCCGTCCCGGTTTTTGTCCACGCGCTGTCGGTAGCCAAAAAGCTCCCGGCAAAAGTGGTTTTCAGGCCAATAACACCCGTGGCCCCGGCTCCCAACTCCACCACGCTGCCTTGGCGCACGAACTGCACCTCAACGGGAACCGTATCGCGGCGCACGAAATACAGGGTTGAAACGCGCTGAGTCAGCACAGGGCTGACTACAAATTCGTTTGTGTCGAGATTAATATAGACGCGCACGGGCCTTGACTCCTGCCCCTCGCCTCTGTGTCAAAGGCTCAACGTGGCCCTTACCGCGACTCAATTTCCCACCGAAACGGAAAGTGGTGCGGGCCAACCCGTTCCTCGTCGGGGTTGTCGGCATCGTAGGGACGCGACGGCATATTGAGAATTGCCGCCTCGCGGTGGCCGTGGCATGGCGTGAATCCGTGATAGATTCCGGGCGGGATGGTCAAAAGCTGCGGACGGTCTGCGGCAAGGATCACGGTCTGCGACTCGCCTGTGGTCGCATCGAATAGCCCGACCTTGGCCGCGCCTGCCACGCAATACCACCGATCCCACTGCTCCCGGTGGCGGTGCCATGCCTTAATGACGCCTGCCGCCGCCGTGGTGATGTAGGCTTGGCCGAAGCCGTGCGCGTCATCCGTTGCGCGGAATATCTCCGTGAGTCTCCCGCGCTCATCGAGGTGGGCGGTAAGTTGGCGAAGCTCGGCTAACATGGCATCCAAGGCTGCTGGCGCTGGCGCAAGTGGCCCCGGTATTCTCCTTCGGTTTCGTGAAACGCTCGGTGGTGGATGATCTCACCTTTCGCGTCTCGCTTTACATGGTCGCAAATTGTGTGCGGAATGGCCGCAATCCGCAGGCCGTTGGGGTGCCAGCGATGCCAGCAGAGGAAAAGATCCTGCGTCCCGCGCCCGTCGTAGCCTTCAAAAGTTGCCAAAGCCAAAGCCCGCGCCGATAGGAGCGTGCAACCAAGGCCGCACCAATCGGATGGGAGAATTGCGCCCCTGCCAATACCGGGGTAAGCGAAGTCCATCCACCCGCGCCGCCTCCAGCCGTGCTTGGCGGTGACCTCCCAAATGTTGCCATCGGGCGGGCATTTTTTTACCCGCTCATAGAGTCGGCCAAGGCGCTTGCTTTCGCGCTCGCCAATGTCCTTGTCCTTGCAATCTTTCAGCCGCTCTCGGCAGACCTCCAAAGCGCGGACGAGGCGGGGCTGTAGCTTGCGCTCGGCCTCGTTGAAATCTTCGCAGATCGGATTTTGAGGCGTCCCGTTACCCCCCAAGAATAAGCCATTAGGGTATGAAACCGCCGCGACCGAGTAGTAAGGCGAGCCGTCTTCGCATGGCATCTGCAAGGCCCATTCCGCGACCCGCAAAGCATCGGGCGGCACAAGGTTGTCGGCCTCGACCGACCAGAGCGCGGTTGCCCGGATCTTCCTTGCCAGCGCGAAAGCCGCCCCCTGTAGGGCTGCAATCCGCATTTGGGCGGGTTCTTTGTAGTCCTTGCCTTCTGTGCCGCCGTCATCCAGCGGGAGCGTGATGGCCGCGATCTTCCAGCCTTCGGGAAGTTCGTGGCGGGCGGCTTCTACGGCTTTCTTGGCCTCGTCCGATTCATCCGTTGCCAGAATGAAATGCGCCTCGGCATGATGTGCAGCAGCGGCGGCGATGCGCCTAAGAAACTGCGGCCAGCACCAGAAATAGGATTTGGTCGCGTATGTCGCTATTGCCAACACTCGCGGGCGGGGCGGGTGTCAAGCTACCAAGCGTTCAAAGACGAGACGGGCGGAATGTCGGCCACGTTGCGCTCTGCCGAGAACGTTACGATGTTCTTATTGCCGCGAAGCTCCAAAGGAGTAATAGCCGCAATTGGCGACCAATAGCGGATGTCCGCAGATTCCCCCGCCGTGTAAAGCGTGGCCTGCCCGTAGAAGCTGCTTGTTACGGAAGTGTTGATTCGGTCGCGGAAAGCCCCTGCTGGCATAACATCAACAAGCGAGCAGCCAGCGCCGACTTCGTGCGCTCCGTGCTGCGCGGGGCGTCCCAATGTTAGTCCCTCGGTGCGGGTCTGCGAAGATCCGCCAACGCTGACGATGCCACTGCTCGTGGTTGGCTGCGTCCCTGTGCCGTCCGTTCGGTTTGTGCTGGTCGTGTAGGTGATTGAGTCGTCGTCCACCGTAAGCCACGGGTAGGTCACTGGATACAGTGCCAACCCGCCGCGCGCCAGCGTGACCATTTGGGCAATCGTGGTGAAATCGGCTGTGAAATAGTGGCCTGTCTGCGATCCAAGAACCGCGCCAGTTGTGATAATTCTGGTTCTCGCAGGAATGCCCACATTGAATCCGACTTCGTTCAAAAGATTCTGACGAACGCTAATTTGCGCGGCGGGAAAAACGGTTTGATTGCCCGCAAAATTGAAAGTCGTGGCCGCGACTGCGGTGGCCGTGGCATTGGCATTTTGAACGCTGCTCGTAAGCGTGGCCGCAACCGTGGTCGTGATGTAGCGCGAGGCCGAAAACGTGTTGCTCGTTGTGGTTTCAAATAAAAGCGTTCCCGCGTAGCGATCCACAATGCGGCTCACAGTGCCGTAGCTTGTGACGATGCTGGTAGTGGCCGAGCTTGTCGTTGCTCCTCCGGTGCGCCCGAATGTCAGCGTTTGCGCGGGAAAAACGGTAATTGTTGTCTGTGACTGCGTTGTTCGTGTTGCGCTGGTCGTCCGCGTTCCTGTGACAGCGGGAATACGAAAGAGGCTTGTCGTGGTAGTGATTTGCTCTTGTGTGGTGCGCGAGGGGAACCAGACCGTTGACCATGTGGCGGCTGGATTGGCAACCGATGATGTTGTAGTTGCCGTGGCGTTTTTGACCGGAGTTGCCGCCGTGACAAAAGACGGCTGAATTGTCATGCGGGTGGTGCTTTGTGCAATCGCCGTTGCATCCTCAAAGCCGTTCCATGCGTTTGCTGGTTCGGGAATTGAATAAAGAATTTCGGGAAAGGAATTAAGCTCGCCAATCCAGTTAAGCGTGTTGGCTTGAATGACCGTGGCGGCAAGCGCCGAGGTTTGTGTTTCTGTTAGGTTTGTCGTGCGGTCGATGGTGTAAGTGACCGGAACAAGCTGTCCATCGTAGGTTGCATCCTGCCCAAAAGTCGGAGCAAAAATTGTCATCGGAACTTCCGATTGCGTAAATTCAACAACTTCTCCCGTCTTGGTTGTTGTCCATATAGTCGTTGGCCCAAAAATCACCTCCTCACCGTCATCAACAAAGCTGTGCGTAGAAACAAAATTAATCGCCACTTCTGCTGTTGTGCTGGTTTGCACGCTGGCCGTAGTGCTAAACGTGCTATTGATGACCGTGCCGTCAGATTCTCCCGGCCCCGTTCCCGAAATGGATGAGGAAGAACTGGAAAGATATTGCGTTCGCCCTGTTGCCCCCCATGAAGTGCTGCCGCTGGAATAGTAAGTGCTGCTTGTGCTAAATTGCGTATCGGTCGCGCTTTGCGTGACAACGCTTTCAGCGGAACTCGTAACAGCAAACTCGGCTGGAATCGTCCACTGGATCACATCAGTCGGTAGTAGATTGTGTAGGGCGCTTCGCCGGGGGCGGCAGGCGGATCAACCGCCGTGACCAACCACTGCTCTGGGCGCAAGGTGATTTGTCCCGGCCCGATCACGCGATAGACTTGCCCTTCGCTAAACAGGCCAAAAAGGTATTCAATGGTTTCCTCCAAAGCGTAGGGCTGCGGCTGCTGTTCGATGGGTGCGGTTGTGTCGATTTTGACCTCAACATCGGTAATGGCTTGCCCGTCTGTTGTGATGACGGCCTTGGCGTAATAAAGTCCCGTTCCGAGGCATGGAACATCTACCGATCCATTTGCGCCTTCTGTGTCGTAGTTGGACGGCAGGAATCCATTAAGCGTGCCGGGGCGCACCGTGACCAGATACGGAGGGTTCTCGTCTTCGGGGTCGGCGTCGGGATCGACGCGGGCGATTAAGTCCCACGGCTGCGGGGTGGCGGGTGTGGATGTGCCGCCGCCGCGCTGCGGGGCCACGACAATCTCAGTCCCTCCCGGCAGTTTCTTGAAAGTGCCGTTGACCACTCGCGTAATGCGAAGGCTTTCAAGCTCGCGCAGGATGCGGTTGAGCGTGTCGGAGGAAAGCTGCCGATCCAGCGGTTGCCTTGGGCGAAACTCGCGGATGCCGTGTTGCATGATTAGCTGTAAATGTCGAAGTCTGCGTTCCAGCCACGCGGGCCAGAGGCGAGCCATTCGCGGGTCACGCGCCAGAAGCTGTTGCCCGTGTCGGGTTGATAGACCTTCTGAGCGCGAAGCCCGATTTGCAGCCAGTTAGAACCTTGCCGAAGCGTTGGGGCGTCTGGGGGCGGTCTATCCACGGAGCAAAGCTCGTTGAGGTTCGGCTTGTTTACTTCGTCGAATGTCTCGGAATAAGTGACCCCGCTTGGCGTGTAGTAGTGCGTTACGCCTTTGAGCATGAGCGCGTAGAGCTCTTGCGCTGCCTGTAAGGCCGCTCCTGTCCCGGTAAATGTCGGAGTGCTGCCGTCATTGAGCGCGGCCTTAATTGCTGCAAGGTCGGAGTCGCTAACCGTTCCGCCCTCTTGCTGCCCGTTGAACTTCGGATGCGTCTCGATGGGTTCCTGTGCGGCCTGTCCGTTGATCTGGATTTGAGCGTCTCCGGGGGCGCTGCCACTGCTTTCGTAGGTGTAAACGTAATCCCGCCCGCCATCTGGTCGAATGGTGTATTCGTTGGAAACCATCCGCATCCCGGTAGGAGCGGTCGGGGCGGTAGTCGGCGCAGCGTCATCCGTCACGCTGACGGGGATTTGAACGATCTTGCGCCCCTCAGGGGTGATCGTGCTGCGGTATCCTGCTGTTTGAAATGAGGCCATAAGTTAGGCGGGCATGAGTGCCATTTGTGGGGATAGCTTTTGTTCGATTCGGCCAAGGAGGGTGTTGGTCTTCTGCTGCTCGCGGACGGCTTGCGCGGCGGGGTTGGCTGCGTCGGAGAAGCGAGCAAAGGCCGCGCCTCCTCCGACCTTCTGCAAGCTCTGTGCGATGATGCCTGTGTTGGTTCCTCGAGAATCCATTTCCTCCACGTTGGGAATCTGTGTCTTTGTTGCGGAGAACTGCGAGCGAATTGCTTCTTGGTTGACCTTAAACTCTTCCGCAACGGCGCTGACAAGATTGTTTCTTTCTTTTTCCAAAGCCGCGGTGTCTATGGTTTTCCCAGCAGCCTCCACTGCCGATGACGCTGCCGCTATCGCATTGTTAAAAGACTCAGAAATGCGGTTTTTTACCTGTTCGATCGGACTTGTTACTGCGTTTTTTGCCAAGCCAAAGTTTTTTGCGGATTCACTGTCCGCAACGCCAGCAGCTTTTCTCAAATCATTTACTGGCTGACCGAATGAAGACAGAAAGGGAACCTTGCTTATTTTTTCAAATATGTCCGCTGCCGCCTTTTGTAGAAAGGCCGCAACTTTCTGGACTGCCGCCAGCAATCCGCTTCCAAGTCCGCGCCAAAAATCCGCTTTTGTAACGGAAGACATGATGGTCACAAAGTCGTTTGGTATATCGACCAATCGCCTCTGCATAAACGAAGTGATGAAAGTAAATCCCTTGCCAAGCTCGTTGACAAAATTTGCCGCAGCCAATTTAAACTGAGCCGTCAGGACATCGCCAATTTTTCCAGATGTTAGGTAAGTCGTTGCAAGGCCAATGGACTTGCCAAAAGATTGTCCAGCAGATGTGAAGTCCAGCCCGTCAGCGCGTTCAAGTAATGGCAACAGCGCCGGGACGATTTGATCGGCCATGCCAACAAAGAACCCTTCCAGCTTTGCCCCGCTTGTGTTGAGGATGTCCGAAGCCCGATCAAACTCTGTGGCGTTTTGTGTAAGAAGTTTTGCCTGTGAGCCTATGGCTTGCGAAGCGTCTCCGAGAGCGCCAGCATCGCTAAACAACGCCAAAAGCCCTCCTGCGCCTCGACCGAAAATCTTTAGAGCAGCGGCGGCTTTCGCGGCTGGGTCTGGAAGTGCGGCGATTGCCTTGCTGATAGCGGCAAACTGTTGATCAGCTGACATCCCTGAAAGACCGGAAACGGAAAGCCCCAAGTCCTTGATGGTTTTTGCCGACTCTTTGCTACCGCTCCCGGCATCAACAATGAATTTTTGCAGCTTGTTGATATACTTGCCAACATTGTCCGCGCCAATACCAGCCCGTGTAAACGCGAGTTGCAAAATTCTCAACTCTCCCGCTGCTACCCCGGTTCTTGATGAAAGCTCAGAAAGCGCACCGCCCATATCAATGGCATTTTTCACGCCAACGGCCAAGCCAGCGGCGGCGGCTGACGCTGCGGCCAAGCCAGCGGCAATGACCGGGACGCCGACAGCGGACAGCTTGCCAAGTGCGGCCTGCGCCTTGGTCAATGTCGCGGTGAACCCCGAAGCGTCGAGCGCGAGTTTTGCTGTGACTTTTGCGGCCATGTTAGTTGACGCCGAAGCCTGCGGACTTGGCGTTTTTCGCTAAGTAGTAATCAACACGGCGATTGATGTTGGCGGCTCGACGGGCCAATACCCATTTGAGCCTGCGCTCCAGCGTTCCCTTGAGTCGCGGGTAGATGCCAGCGTTGGTCAGTTCCAGTTCGCCGCGAGATCCGCGCAGAACGTAGTTGGCATACCCCGGCCTGTCGTGGCGGGTAATCCATGCGGGCAGCTTGGCTTGGAGCTTTTGGGCTGCGCCCTTCCACCCTGCGGCGGTCTTGCCGACCATTTTGACGGCCTTGCGAATGTAGCTGGCTTTCTTGGCATCAGTCGTGATGCCGCGATTGTAGGACTTGGAGCGGCCAATGTTGCGGTCTTTGTGCTGGCCTGCCGTTGTCACCCTGCCGTTGCGCCCGCGCTGGCTGCGGTGCCACTTAGCAAGGTCTGTCACGGCAACATCGTTATCGGACACATAGACGCGACCGTCCTTGGTGCGTAGCTCGCGGCGATTGATTGCCCCGCCAAAGATTTCGATGAATTGGTCGTAGAGGTTCGGGGCAAGGCCAATGAGGATCTTGTTGATGTCGTTGGTTAGGGAAAGCTCGCCGCCCTTTTTGTTCCACTTCAAGTTCTTGTTCGGCGGCGTGAGCTTGGCCGCTTCAACCACGATGATCTTGCCCTGCTCGTAAAGGTTCTGCTTTGTGCTTTTCTTGCTGGTGGCAATTAGCCGCTGTGCCGCGCGGTTAAACTCGGCGGAATCCACGGTCAAACTTGCTGCTTTGCGGGCCATTACTCTGTCTCAAACGCCTCTGTCAAAGCCGCCATCCGCTCAAAGGCGTCATTGGTTTCCTGCGATGGTGGCCCCGGTGGAACCGTCCAAACGTCATTGGCGCGCAAGGCGCAGTGTTGGTATTGCAGCAATCGGGCGAGCGGGAGTTGCCAAAGGATGTAGTCCTCGGGCCATCCTGTTTCCCGCGCCAGCGTGAAAGCGAAGGTCGCAATCCACGCTGGCTCTACGAGTTTCCCGGCGGCGATTCCTGGCGTTGGCCGCTGCTTGGCTTCTCGACAATCTCGACTTGCGCGGCTGCGGCCATGTCGCTCACGCGCTGAATCTCTGCCATGACTTCGGGCAGGATGGTGAGCGGGATGGAAAGCTGGTAGCGCAGCAATTCGTCCTCGATCTTCTGCGGGTCGCGGATGACTTGCAGGATGCGGTCAATCGGCTCGCAGTGCGCCCAAAGGAACCCCGACACTTGGCGCATCTGCTCAATCTGGTCGAGCGGCTGGTCGGGCGCTTCGCCCGTGAATTGGGTAAGGCCGAGCTTCTTGCAAAGCGGCAAGCTGCCCACGGTGAAGGGCCGCAGCTTGAAGTCGCCAATCTCCTTGAGTCGCGGCTCAAGAAACGCTTCTTCGGTCAGAGCAGTTTTAGCCATTTCGCTTTCTCTTTTTCGCTGGCGTTGGCGCGGATCTTTAAGACGCGCTGGCCTTTACGCATCAGAATCATCGGCTTATTGGCGCGGAAGTGTTCTCGCCACAGGCTGACGTTTTCGTGCTGGTGGCGAAGGTTGGCGATGGGTGAATCGGCGTGCGTCTCGCACCATTTCAGATCCATGAAGCGGGCGATGAAGTCTTTGAGCGCGACATTCTCCCCGGCGATGTTGGCCGTGCTGAGATCGTTAAAGACCCAAAGCGTCTCGCGCAGCGTGCCGTCTTTGGTTTCCTCGATGTAGTCCTCAAAGTTCTTCGCCTCGTCTTTGGGGATGAGTTGATAGCCAAAGGTCAGCGCGGCAATCGCCGCTGCGGACTCAAGGCTTGTCAGCGGGTTATCCGCCCGCGATTTGACCACTCGGATTTGCATTTAGTCTTACGAAGCGCCGGGGAAGTTCCGCATGGTGAAAGACCAATCGGCGTAATCCTCGTTGCGTTCCGTCTGCGAAATGTTGGTGATGATCGAAACCCCGCCCGAAACGCCCGTGATGCTGGCCGTGCTGCCAAGGGTGAGCGCGGGAAGGTCGCCGCGACCAGACACGGAAACCTCAAAGGTGGGGTCAAAGGCTTTGCCCTGTCCGTAGGTGCCGTCTTTCTCGGCAATGTGAAGCTCTTCGATGGACTTGGTGATCTCGACGCTTTGCGTGAGGGTGTCCGAATAGGCGGTTACGCCGATGTCTGCGACTGTGGAGGGCATGGCTTAGAGATCGTCTTTCTGAATTGAGGTGATTTCGTAGCTCGGAAAATCGTCGGCGGTCTGCGTATTGCGGACGGAAATAACCTTGGCCGCGCCTTCGCTGATGGCCCCGGCGGTCACATCGGAAAGGCTGGCTGCGCCACGCCCGCGACGGGTGAAGGTGGTTGTGCCGTAGCCGAGCTTTGTGGCGTGTTTGGTCACGCCTGTTTTGTCGCGGATAGTGACGACCTCGACGCTTTGCTCTTTGGTAAACTCCTCAGTCGTGGAGTTCGACGGCTCGGCAATGTCGGTGAGAGTAATACCGATGGAAGGCATACGCTTGAAACAAGTGTCAAACCGTGCCGATGCCTACCGCGACTTCGGCGGCGTTGACCCAGGCGCGGTCGGTGGTCGAGGTGCTGATTGAGCGGACGTAACGCCCGTTGAAAGTGATGCCGAGCGCCCCGGTGCTGATTGTGGAGGCAAACGAGGTTGCCATGTTGCTCTGGTTTTCCAGCGCCCCGGCAACCAGCGACCAGCGCGCAAGATGGTCGGCCTGCGTCACGGACAAGGCGGGGCTGCGGAGGCTGACGTTGACTGTGGAAAGGTAGAGGTTTCCGCTGGTGTGTTCGGTGTTTTCGGCCTCAACCACGATGGCTGACTTCTCCAGATCCACATCCTCGGCGGTTATAGACTCATGCACCGGGATGACGTTGACGATGCCCGTCACGCCCCGCAGATAAGCAGCCATGCACTTCTCAACGTTCAGCGGGTTCATGGCGTGCCACACTCCAAGATCCACTCCTGCGCCAATGGCGAGAACGCTTGCCGCACGGACATGATGTAATAGGCCTTGCCGTTGATTGTGATAGCCGACTTGGTTGACGGCGGGCCTTGCTGCCAGACGGCAAAGGGATTGTCTTCGGGCAGATCGCTCTTGCGGATGCGGACAACAAACTCCACGGGCGATTGGAAGCCGCCCGATTCAAGGTTGAGTTCGGGTTCGCCCGTGGAAACGACTGCTTGGTAGTCGATCCCGGCATAAGTCACGGTGCTGCCGAAAAGCGCGTTCAGCGTGTCGGCCATTGCCTTGGCAAACTCGGTGATGCCCGCGCGATTCATTGCCCTTGTGCCTCTGTCAAAGGTTGTTCTACCACCCCGACGCGACGGCATCGGGAGCTACCCGCTCAAAGACTGCCCTGCCACGGCGCTCGGCTTCGGGGTTTTGCTGGCGCATATATTCGGCATCCGACTTCGCCCCGGTGAATAGCGGGTGATCGTGATAGAAATGAATGTGCCGCCCGTCCTTGACCACGCCCTCCTTGTAAGCGCGCCAACTCCATTCGGTGTCGCTCCAGTAGCCGTCGAACTCAGGGTTGAAAAGCCATTTGCGCCCCGCGAAATACGACCAGTTGAAGCATGGCAGCACCATGATCTGGTCTTTGCGGAACCCGTCGAAAACGTGCAGGACGGCGGGCTTGCCTTTGTGTGGTTCCATCGCTTGCACAATCTGCTCGTCCCATCCGTGCGGCGGGTAGCAATCGTCCTGCGCCATGAGAACAATCTTGGCCGACTCGGCGGCGGCTTTCGCTGCGGCGTTGTAGTTGGCAACCGCTGACGAATGGCCCTCTGGCACTGCCGCGCTGACGGCGTGGGGATAGTGTTTGATGCCTTCGACCACGGCGGCATCGCCTTCGTTGACCCCAAAGAAATACGATACAAGCTCGGGGCGCGCGGCCCGCTCAAGGTAAAGCTCGCGGATCTTAATGGCCTGCTCGGGGCGGCAAGTAGGATGGCCCACAGCAATGCGCGGGCGGTAGCGTTTTTGGTATTCGCGGCGGGCTTTATCGGCTTCCTTGGTGCGGCCTGACTTGGCAAGCGCGGCACACTTCAGTTCATGCGCCCGCCATCCATAGAGGCTGGCATCGTGAATCCATGAGGCATCGTCAGGATCGTCGTGGGCCTCCATGCTCTTGCACCACGCCACGGCCTTCGACGCATCGCCTCGGGCCAGATGCACCTTGGCAAGCTCGGCATAGCCTTCCCTGCGGTTCGGCATTAGGCGCACGGCTTCCAATAGCGGACGCTCGGCTTCCTCGATGTCTTTGAGCCAGCGGCCAATCGAAAGGTAAGCCAAATACTTTTCTTCCTTGGCGAGATCGTCGCGCCCCGTGGCAACTACGGCGGCAGTCAGCGCCCCGTGGATGTCGCCTTGCAATTCGCATTCGCGGAAAAGGAACCACCATTCGCGCCCGGTGCGCTTGTCCTCGGGGATGGCAGTAAGGATGCGCTTGTTGCGCTCGACGCTGCCGCGCTTGTTCACGGCTGGCATATGCACTACTTGCAACTCCTGGCACCATGCGGCGTGGGTGTCGGGCCTTACCTCGATGTCTTCGTGGATGCAGTTGATCCACTTGTCGTAAACCTCCCGATGCACGAGGCGGATGCGGCGGGCATAGCTGCCTTGCATGGATGTCACATAAGGCGCATAGACGGCCTGCTTGGCGTCCAGCTTCCCCGCTCGTATCTCGGCCAGCACTTCCGCGCCCGTAGGGGCCAGCAAATCGTCGCAATCGGCCCACATAAGCCAATCGGCATCGGCGGGAGCCAGAGCAAAGGCCGCGTTGCGGGCGGCGGCGAAGTTATCAACGTGCGGCCAATCGTTGCCCTCGGCGTTGCGGTATTCGCCAACAATGCAGCCCCGCGCCTTGGCGATGTCCAGCGTGGCGTCGGGCTTCTGGTTGCCGATTGCCCTGACTACCGAAACGGAATCAACGTGCGGCTGGAAGCTATCGAGAAAGCGGGTGATGTAATCCGCTTCGTTTCCACAGATAATCCCGAGGTGAATTTTCGGCACTGACAAAAAGGAAGGGCCACGGCGAGTGGAACCGTGACCCCTTGGGTCGAAACCCTAAGTGAAACTCCCGCCGTTCCACTCAGACGGCGGGAGGTGAACACACGAACCTTAGATGACGAGCGCCATCGTGTTGCTGGTGAGGCCGGGGGCCGCGCCGAACATAAGCTCGATGGAGGCGTTGACCTGACGATTGTTGGTCGAACCCCAGACGTTCCAGTAGACGCTAAGGCCCAACTGATCGAGGGTGACCACTTGATCGCTGATCTGGAACTGCGAGGAAACCGCAGGGTCGATCATCGGCTTGGCCGAGGCAACGCACACCGCTTCACGCGAGCAGGCGAATCCATCAAGACCCGCGACTGCGCCGCTGAACGAATTGGCGTAGTAGACACCTTGGTCGAATCCATACGCGCCATTGTTGAGCGGCAGGAAGTCGGCGTTGGTCGGGATGAGGTTGCTGTAGATCTGCGGAGTGACAACCAAGCCTTTGCTCGGTGACTTGCTGATCGCGCTCCAGAGCGAGGCCAGATGGCCGCTGCCGGGGGTGATGGTGGTCGTGGTGACAGTCGCCGCGCCGTAGTTCACCGTGGTGATGGGCGTGATGGCGATGCTCCACAGCTTGTCAGCCAGCGCATCAACGTTGATCTTGATTAGGTTCTCAAGGCGATGGCCGAGGGCGAGGTCGCTCTGGCTGATGCCGAAGAACTGAACAACGTGATCCAAGGTGACGGTGGCCTTGCCAACGGTCACATCGGAGCCGGGTTCAAAGTTGGTGGGGTTGACCGCAGTAGCGGAAGTTGCGGACACAATCGGAACTTGGATGGTGTCTTTTGCCTTTTTAACTTCAGAACTGAAGTCGCTGGTGAAGAGTCGCAGAGGGGCGAGGCGGTTAGCCAAGACCGTCTGGACTTGATTGGAAATGGTGGAGACCACCAGTCCCGAGTCGAATACGTTAGCCATATTTTAGTTAGGTTGGTTTTTGGTTGGTTTTCCTTAGCTGGTGGCCTTGGAAAGTTTTTCGCGTGCGGCCCAGATGGCGCGCTTGTGCTTCGCGTAGAGTTCGCCAGCGGTCGCGTAGTCCTTGCGCTCGACCGCATCCATCCACTGCGAGACGGGATCGGACTTGTCTTCGGCGGCAACGGTCGGAACGACAGAAGCGGCGGCAACGCCTGCACCTTTTTCAAGGGCGGCGAAGGCTTCTTTGACTTTGGAAAGTTCGGCTTCGGCTGCGGTGGCGCGGGCTTCGACCTCGGCCAGCTTCGCGGCCATGTCGGAAATCTTGGCAACCAGTGAGTCTGCGGTGACGGCGGCTTGCGCCTCTTCGACAACGGGCGCTTCCTCAACGGCGGGCGCGGCTTCTTCGACCACAGGCGCGTCGGTCACGGACTCGACGGCTTCAGCGGCCACAGGCGTTTCCTCAACCACGGGTTCAGCGGCAGGCGCGGAAACCTCGGCGGCTTCGGAGATGACAGTGTTTTGCATCTTGGCCTTGGCGAAAGTGTCAAACCGTGCGCGCATTTCCTTGGCGCTGGCGGCGGCGGGGATGCCGTCCTCGATGGCATCGACAAATCCGAGGGCCACGGCTTCGACCGCATCGAGCCACGTTTCCTCGTCCATCAACTTGGCGATGGCTTTCTCCTCCATGCCGCTCTTCTTTTGGTAAGCGCGGATGAGGTTGGACTTCATGGTGTCCAACAAATCGGCCTGCTTGCGGAGGTCTTTGGCCTCGCCCGCTGCGAGCGTCCACGGGTTGTGGATCATCAAGAGGGCGTTGTCGGCCATGTAGACCGGGTTGCCCGACATGGCGATGACGCTCGCCATGCTCGCGGCCAGAGCGTCGATGTGAACTGTCAACCCGCCTTCGTGACGGGTCAGGGCGTTATAGATGGCGCTGCCTTCGACAATCTCTCCACCGGGGGAGTTGATTCGGAGGTGGATGTGCTTGTCTTTGTATTCTTTGAGTTCGGCAATGAACTGCTTTGCGCCGATGCCGAAAGAACCGATTTCGTCGTAGAGAGAAAGTTCGACCTCGCCGCTTTGGTCGGAAGATTTAAACGCATACCATTTCTGGGCCATGCCTCGGCCCGAGTGTCAAAGGGCGCTGGAGTCGGGCGGAATCGAACCGCCGTCCGCTTCGTCTTCGTCTGGCGAAGCGTCGATATCCTGTATCGACCCCGAAGGCATTGGCGCGGGTGATCCCGGCGCGGGCGGGAACACATCGGTGACGGCCAGCCCCGCTGCTTCGCACTTCTCTTTGCGGCGAACAGCGGCAGCAATCGCCGCATCCTCTTCGGCTTCCTCGTCCAGCCCGTGCATCTCGGCGAAGCGGCGGGTGGACATCGCCCCGGTGCGGACGATCTCGAGGAGGGCTTTGGTGTCGCGGCCGAAGTCCACGGTGGCCCTGGCCGGAGGGATGAAGTCCACCCTCCACCAATCGTCCCGCAGCGGCAGGCGTCCCGCTTGAATCTCCGACCAGACCCAATACTTCCAGAAGCGGCGGCAGAATTGATTGATCAGCCACTCCTGCAACTCGCTGAAAAACACTTGCGCGTCGGCCAGCACATAGCGGGTGTTGGCCCCACCGATCCCGGCCACGCTCCACAGCATCTCGGGCGAAAGGCCAATGCCCCACGAAATGTCGCGGGCGAGGAAATCGAGGAACGCCTGAAAGTTGTTGCCGGGATGTTCGTTTTTGAACTGTTGTAACTTCGTCCCCGGCGGCAGTTGCATGACGCCGCTTTGTCCGTAGAGCTTGTCGAGGGTCACGCTGCCCGTGGCGGCATCCTGTTTCTTCAGCGCGGCACCCATGCCGATCTGCATCGCGTCGGGCGACTCGATGATAAAGGCAGGCTGGCTTGCTAATTTAAAAGTTTGCTTCGTGAAGGCCACAATGTCGGCCATGTCGTGCAGATGCAGGGCCGCGCGCGAGAGCCATGACGGGCTGCGCGTGTAGCCGATGCGGGCGGGGCGGTGAAAATGCAGGATGTCATCCGCCGAGACATCGGTGAAGCTGCTGCGCGTTTCGTCCGTGAGCAGGCGGTATTGCGTGGGCTTACCCATCGCATCCACGCGCACACCGTCCTGCCACTCGTCTTGGGCGAGGCCCGTGGTGGCGTTGCCTACCGACTCGCCGCCGATGAAGCGCATAAGCGCGCGGCCATCCTTGCTTTTGACGAACTGCCCGAAAAAGTCGCCGTCAATGGCAACGTGTTTGCAGATAAAATGCTGCGCTTCGTAGAAATTGACCTGACCCGCCGCGTCGAATCCAAACGCCTCGCGCCCGCAAGTGTCCTCAAACATCTCTTCGGCCTGCTTGTTCCACGCGGAATCTGAGGTGCGGGCGGCGGGTATGATGCCCGTGCCGCAAGTGTAACGCGCCACACCGTCCACGGCGCGAGCGGCCAGCCCGATGTTGTTGTAGAGCCAGCGCGCCTTTCGCATGATGTTGGTGCGCGTCCCGCTCTGAAACTCCTGCCTCGGCTGAACCGTAGGCATATAGATGAGCGTGCGCCCCGGCTGATAAAGCTCGGCAGCTTCAAAGGCTGCGTTTTTCGCGTCCGCTTTCTTGGGACGCCCTGCGCCGGGGCGATAGCCGCCGCGCTTTGATTTTCCTTTGATTTCCGCCACGCACGGGCGGAAGTGTCAAAGGTCAGAGGCGGATCAGCGCCTCGGAATAGTCGGCGTAAACCATCCCTGCCCCGCTTGCTTTGACCGCATCGGCGGGCGGATCAAGCTCGGCAATCAAGTCCTCGACAATGTTGAGGATGTCGCCCTTGGAATATTTGCGCGCTTGGCCCGAAGTGCTGCCGCCTTCAAAGCCAGCGTTGGTGATAACGACCTCCGAATCAGCGATGGCGTATAAGTCATCGGCCAGCTTCAAAAGCTGACTCAGCGTCTTGGTGCGCTTGAGATATTTTCGGATGCCAGCCAACTCGGAGGTCATGCCTCTGCTGGCTCTGTCAAAGGTTGGGGTTCCCCCTCCTGCCCAAAATTCTCCTTGAGAATCTGCCACCCAACATAAGCCAGCTTAACGCAGTCGCCGTAGTGGTCATTCGGCAGCTTCTTCCATTGCTGCAAAGTTCCGCCCGCCGTGCGCTTGGTGATAAGTTGCTGCCCGCTGAGTCCGGCCATGAGCGCCTCTGGTGCGTCCATCGGAAGGCGGAAAAGCGGAGCGCGGCGGCGATTGATGCGCCAATCGTAAAACTCCGTTTTGATGTCGTTGTCGATGTATGTGTAGAGGCCAAGTCCTGCGGGAGACTGAAGGCGCGTATAGCGGACGGGATCTTTGCCGAAGGCGGCATCGCTTCCCTTGCTCGGCCACAGCACCGGGGCCGTGGCATAGCAGACATTGTAAACGCGCTCGGTGAGATAGCCCGAATCGACCAGCCCCCGGTTGACGTTGTATTCCCTGCCCGTGGCGTCCTTGTAGGTAAGGCGAGCGGGATTGCCTTCCTGCACAAAGGCAACAAGGTCTTCGGGCGACAAGACCGTGCCGCAATCAATCGGCGTAATCTCCCCCGCCGTGCTGACGGCAGAGACAACCCAATGCGTTTGATTTTGTCCGGGGTCGGCTCCGAGGAAAAGGAAAGCGAGGTTGTCGCCGCTGGCGTGCGCTGGCACTTGCTGCCACAGGCAATGCGGATCGCGGCAGTCGCGCACCTTCTCCTCTTTCACGTTCACATCAATCGGGGCGTAAGGCGTGGCGAGCGTTGAGTTGTTGAAGTCCTGCACATCGGCGGGCGTGTCCTTGCCTTGCAGGAACTTCACGGCCAATTCACCAAAACCGCAGGATCGCCACGGCGCGTAGAGGCTGTTGAGGTGATAGCTGCGGCGGCCTGCCGAAGCTGCTGGGTTAGTCGCCCGCCATTCCCCCTCGCGCAGCATCCGCGTTTTGTAACCGTCTGTGATTTTGCCGTTGCATTTGGTGCACTCGTAATGCGCCGAGCGCCGCACGGCATCCTCGTTCCACTTGCCGTCAATCTTGGCGTCCTTGTCCCAGCGCACTTGCGTGAACTCGAGGCGTTGCATCTCGCTACAGTGCGGACACGGCACGAAGTAATACCGCTGGTCGCCCGACATGAAGGCCGACCAGATTTCGCCATCCGGCACGGTGGGCGTGCTGGCTTTGACGCGCAGGGCGTTGGTGTAGCTCTTGGTGCGGTTCTCAGCCAATGCCACGGCGGAAGACTCGCGCTCGGTGGCGGCGGCGAACTTGTCCGTCTCGTCCATGATGAGCAGGCCCGCCGGGCGGCTGGCCAAGTTGGCCGGTGAGTTCGAGCCGATAAAGGTCAGCGTGGCGTCTCGGAATTGCTGCTCAAGGGCTTTGAACCGATTGACGTTGCCGGGTTTCAGCAACGAAAGCGGCGGGCAATCGTCCACCATCGGTTGCCATCGGTTCTCGGAAAAGCTGCGGCAAAGGTGTTCGGTGGGCATGACCCAGATGGTCGGCGCGGGATTATTCACCATGCGCCATGCGGCCCCGATCATCAAAATGGTGGTCTTGCTCGTTTGCGACCCGAAGCACAAGGTCAGGTCGGTCACGCGCGGATCGCTGAAGCAGTCCAACGGCTCGCGGACGTAGGGCGTGAGCAATGTGCTATACGGCCCCGGCGTCTCGGTCTGCCGCCGCGACAGGACAATCTCATCCTCGGCCCATTGCCAGACTTGGCGTGTGTCGATGGGTGCAAAGACATCGCGCAGGCTGCGGTCGAGTTGTTCGGTCAGCGTCACGACACAAGGCGCGGCGTCTTGCCCGTGGCATCGGCCCAGCGTTGCAGGCCAACGGCGACATACTGCGGGTCTAATTCAATGGCGCGACATTTTCTGCCAAGTTGCTCGCAGGCAATGAGTGTGCTTGCGCTTCCGCTGAATGGCTCAAAGACAATGCCCTTCGGTGGGCAGCTATTGCCAATGGCTCGCTTCGGAATCTCAATAGGCTTTTGCGTTGGATGCAAATAGGTTGCCCCTGCGTCTCGTTTTATGTGCCACACATCGGATGCAGCGTCTTCCGTCCTTGCGCCAAACCATTTATTCAGACCGCCCCCCTTGGGTTTGTATCCGTGAAAAATGATCTCGTATTGGTTGTGATAACCATTTGGCTTCATGGTGAAGCCGTTTTTCACCCAGATCAAATGGCGAGGAATTTGGCGGCAGTATTTCTCAAACAGCTTGGCATATAGCCCAAGGTTTTGCTCGCCTCCGCAAAAGTATAAGCGCGCGTCGTCAGTTGTTGCGTGGTCACAAGCTATACCAAAGGCAAAAGGAATCGCGGTCTGAGTGATGTCGCCAGCAATGGTCTTGTTATTTTTTCCGCCGCGAATATTCACTCCGTAAGGCGGGTCTGTGAAAACCACATCGGCCCTGTCCTCACCCATAAACTTTTTGACCGTTTCTTCGTCGGTGCTATCCCCGCACAGCAGCCGATGGTCGCAAAGCTCCCAAAGCTGCCCCGGCTCGACGCCCCACTTGGCGCGGAGTTCTTCGGCTTTGTCGATCTGCGGTTCGGCGTCCACATCGCTCGCTTCGGGTTCCTCAGATAGCTCCAAGTCCTGCAAGTCATCCGCGCCGAATCCGATGCCATCTAAGTCCACATCGAGGTCGCCCAAGTCGGCCAGTTCCAGCTTCAGCATCTCGCCGTCCCATCCGCCGCCGAGTTCGGCCAGCCGATTGTCGGCAAGGATGTAAGCGCGCTTCTGTGTCTCGGAAAGGTGCGAGAGGCGCAGGCATGGCACGGAGGCAAGGCCCAGCTTTTGCGCGGCCATGACGCGCCCGTGGCCCGCGATGATGCCGTTGTCGGCGTCGATCAGCACGGGGTTGTTGAAGCCAAACTCGCGGATGCTCCCGGCGATCTTGGCGACTTGGGATTCGTCGTGCTTCTTGGCGTTGCGCGCATAAGGCACGAGGTCGGCGGTTTTGATTTGCTCAATTTGCTGTTTCATAGATTTCGCGGAAGACGGTCTTTTGCAGATACTCCTCAAGGATGCCCAAGGCGTGCGGCGGGTCTTGCGGGTTGAGCCGCGCGGCCAGTGCGGCGGGCGCGGCCAGTAGCTTCTGGCGGATGTCTTGGAAGACGCCCCGATAGGCGCGCTCGGCGGCGCTCACGCTGATCGTGGCCTTGTCGCGCTCCAAGATGTCGCGGAAGCGATCCTCCAGCGCGCTTTGCCGGGAAAGGACGGCTTGCAGGGTTTGCACCCATTGGCGGGCCATCGCGTCATCGCCCGACTTGTGGCAGGACGCCATCTTGCTCTCGCAGAAGCGGCGGGCCAGCCGCACGGACTTGAGCGCCGCGCGGCACTCCTCGGTGCCGTTGGCGATTTCTTCGGGCTGGTCGGCAATGGCGAGGACTTCTTTTTCCGTGGCCGTGTCTTCGGGGGGTTCGGGGGCGGGGGCGCTCTCCACCCTCGGCGGCGGCTCCGTGGCCTGTGGCGGCGGTTTCTGCGCCGACACGGGGCGCTGGCCACTGCGGGCGGCATTGCGCTTACGCCATTCGGCCCCGGCGTCCAAGTCGGCGGGCATCCCGCGCTTGCGCCATCGGTGGATCAGCGACGGGCTGACGCCTTCGTGGCGGGCTTGTTCACGGACGGAGACGGCGTTCACCTTGCGGCGTTCACCCTGTCAAACGCTGGTGAACGCTCAAATTTACACCGAATGACGCCCAAACCCCGATGCTTCAGACGTTTAAGGAGACTCCTTACCGGGGGGGTGCCTTATCAGCCATCCCCAACAGCCACGCATAGCACTCGGCCATCTCTTTCATCGTCTCGGCCACATCGAGGAAGTCCTGACGCTTCCAATCTTTCCAAGCATCACCCAACTCCTTGCGCCATGCACGATACTCAGCGCGTGCAGCATAGGGCGAAGGCAGTGACACCTGACGCTTCTCCATATCAATGCGGATCACCTCATGCGCTCTGATGCTGGCTTGAAACTCGCGTGGGCTTAGTCCCTCGCTCTGTGCCGTGAATAGCCATGTCTCGCGCTCCTTGGGATCAGTAAGCCTCTTGGCTGCGATAAGGTAATGCTCGTTGGTCAGGGCTTCGTGGCGATGCTCTGGTAGGATCTGCCCCATCAGTTCCAGCTTTTCCACGCCGTGCAGTTGAAAGTCCATCTGCCCGACAACCCCATCAACAAAGCTGCGCTCATAGTTTTCGTATCCATGCTTGCGCCAATCTGCCTGCCATATCCCCAACGAATCCTCGCTTGAACGCAGAAAATGCCCAAGCTGCACCCAATCGTCGGGCGTCATGCCTTGGGGCAAGATCAGGGCGGTTTTCGTTGCTTTGACCCCTTGCGGGACGCTGTATTCCATCAGTTGTGTGTTTTTCATGGTAAAATCATGCCGCCCTCGTCTTGCTGACGTAAGCCTTGCGCGCCTCCCGGTATTTCTCACGGGCCTCGTCCGTCTTTGCGTAGGTCAGGTCGTGCAGGTCTAATTCCTTCTCCCAAACTTTCTGCCAATAGCTCATCAGCGCCCGTGTGACACCCAACTCCTTGGCCTTGCTGTTCGGGTTGTGGCTGGTCAGGTGCCGCGCCACGCCGCTTTGGAAGGCCAGCGCCCAAAACATCGTATTGGCATCAGCCGTCTTCTCCCCGAGGAATTGCCCCAAAATCGCCCCCAAGACCTTGGCCTGCATTGATCGGGCCGCATTGTGTTCGCGCTGGTTGGCCCACATCGACACCGCTTGCGCCTGTGCTTCATGCAGCCCGAATTGCTCCATGAGGATTTCATGCTCCGAATCGATCGCCGCCGCCATGTCGGGCGTCTCGCTTTGCCGCCTCAGATTTGCCAAGGGATCGACAAACTCGCGGATGCCCTCCACCTCTGCCGCGTCCTTATCCTGCCCGGTCGGGCGGTGGTCATTGGTTAGCTTGGGCAAACCCTCGACCAAGCGGCGCTCCTTTTCGGGCAATGTCTTGGCCCATTCGGCCACCAGTTGATCTTGCCGCCTTTCGGCGCTCAGTTGCGGCGGGCAGGCCGCTGTCGCTTCCATAGCCCACCAACATTTGTCAATTTGCGCCCGTTTTTTCATGTCAAACAATGCCCATCTCCCGCCTTGCTCGCCGAATTTGCCGATCCCTCAACTTGGCAAAATGCCGCCCAATGCCTTCTGTGCGTTTTTCAGACATCGGAGAGCGGCGATGCCATTTGCAGCAATAGACGCACAAGTAAGCGTCCTGCGCTTTGTTGTCGCCCCCGGCCAAAGCATCAGCCTCCGACTCGTAACCCCGTTTCCAGATGCAAGCCTCCCACTTCTTCACGCCGCCCCCCTCTCAATGCGTTCAAAGGCATACTCGCCCCCACCCATCTGCGCCGCCGCCTTGCCCTTCCACTCGGCGCAAACCCACTCGTAGCGAACCAACCAAGCCATCAAATCCTCGTCCCAAACGACCCTGCCCTTTGCCATCGGCACATCGGCAACTGGCAAAGGTTTGGTTTGATTAACCACCCACACCCCGCTGGCCTCGCGCTCCCGCTCGTAGCGTTGCGCGTAAACCAGCACCATGTCGCCTTCGGTCAATGTGTTGCCGTGCATATCCCTCACGCAGCCCTCCTCGCCTCATTCCCGCCCCGTAATGCCCGCCTGTCGCGTTTTTCCAGCCAAGCCAAGGCAACACCGCCATTGCCCACATCGGCCACGCTCACGGCATTGTCGGAGATAACGCCGTGGTTTTGCAGTTCGTTGAGCACAAGCCGCGCGTCGAGGCCGTGCAGGGCGATATATTGGCGCAGGGTTTCGCTCATAGTAGCCACCCCCTGCAGCTATCGTCGGCCACCATCCTAATCACCGCCCGCATCTCGCGTAATAGCTTGTCCTTGTGCGCCGCTTCTTTGTTCAGCTGCTCAATCTGGCGTATGCAGAAATCGCGCTGGTCTTGGATCTTGTTGCGCTCGCGTTCCAATTCGCGCGCTACGTTGGCATCAATAAGTTCAAGCAGTTGCACGGAACTGTCCGCCTTGTGGATGTGTCGGCGCTCAAGGATCGCTGCGTTTGTTTCCGGTGTGTCGCTCATTTCGCGGCCTCCTCTCGCACTTGCCAAATTGCGCCTTCGCAGAGGCCGCCCATTTCCAACACTTCGACAACCCTAACCCACTCCAGCCAGACCACCTTGATTCTGTCTGGGCGGAAATTGCAGCTTATGAATCCGCCATCATAAACAGGAATGTGCAACGGCAATAGCGGGAAAACCCATCGTTCGCGCGTCTCGCCACAGAACGCTGGTCGGGGAGTCATCCAGTTCATTTGACGGCCTCCAGCGCATCCCGCGCAATTTTCCTCACTGCGTCCATGCGGTCTGGCAGCGTGATGACCCAGTCGCAATCGGCTATGCGTTGAAGCGTAGCGCGCAATTTGTTCCGCTCACGCTCCATGCTTCGTGCAAAGCCAACCGGCACCACTCCGACCTGAACAACGTCGGGAATCCATGTCGGGCGTCTTTCTTCAGCCGCATCCGTCTCGGGTGTCGGCTCGGCCTGCATCCGCTCGGAGGATACTTGGTCAAAGGTTCGGGCCTTAATCACGCCGCCACCTCCACGCCAGCCAACCGCTGCCGCATTTCGCTGATGCTCGCCTTCAGTTGCTTCACTTTAGCCATCGGCTCCGCTTTGAGTCGCCTGTCGAAGCTGTCAGGGATTTGCTCTTTGTTGGATGGGTTCGCGCAGATGCGATCCACCTCTTTCTGTGCGGCTTCGATGCGTTGCTGCAATGACCAGACCGATTCGGGTTTGGCGTGGCCGTTGAGCGGGACAATCGCCCCGTTCGTTTTGGCCCGCGCGTTCTCGCGCCACCGCCCCGCCCATGCTCCAAGGGCGTATTGCCAGTTGTTCACGGGTTGCCCATCGCGTCCCGTCCATTGGCCTGTCGGGGTGATGGGTCGGGCGAGATGATCCATGCGCCAGATGTCGGCTTGCTCGGCGGTCAATCCGACCTTGCGCCCCGCCTCGATGACCTCTTCCCTCGTCGGCTCAAGCCAGACCTCCTCGCGCGCGTCTTCTCCTTCCTTTATCTTTCCTTTATCCTTCCTTTCCTTTCCGTTGGGTGTCAGCTTGGGTTCTGCTTGGGTTGTGCTTGGGTTAGTGCTTGGGTTCAGCTTGGCCCCATTGATGCGCGCTGCTTGGGTCTTTGCTTGGGTTTTGGCGCTTCCACCTCTTTTGCCAGCGTCCCGCTTGGCCTTCACTTCCTCCTGCTTGTCGTTCGGGTAAAACGCCACGCATAGCGCATCGCCCTCCCAATGCCACAGCGCGCAATCCTCGCGCACCTCGGCCAGGGTCACGCCGAGCGTCTGTTGCCATTGGCGATCCTTCCAGCCGCCGCAGCCCTCGATTTTGCCGCCGTTCTCCTGCTCGCAGCAATAGGCCAAGAGGTTGAGCCAAGTGGCCCGCTGGATCGGCTCGCTCCCGGCATATTCGGGCGAGCGCAGGGTTGTTGTTTTGAGGTTTAGCCAGATCATAAAAAAACGCAAAAAACCCTCAGACCCGCCGCCGCTGAAAGTAGGCGCATGAGTGCCCACGGCGACGGATCTGAAGGTTGGTTGTTGACGTTTCTCATGCTGTTTCCCGCTTTCAGACGGGTTGCTGCTGGCCGCGTGTCAAAGGTCATACGCCGCACATCCCTTCGCACTCGTTGCCGAAAGACTGCTCCTCAAGCCAGAGCGACAATTGACCGCGCTCGATGTCTGTTCGGAAGTCCACTTGATCCAGTGGCACAAGGCTCGGATGAAGAAACGGCACGCCTCGCATTCGTTCGGTCTTTGCTTTGACCGCTTGAATGTCCTTCTCAAACTTAACGGCGCGGGCAAACTCCTCTGGTTCTTCGTCTTTGAGCCTCCGCCATTCTTTGTCGGAATGAAATGGGCAATAGACGCAAGCCGAGCGTGGCGGCTTTGGGTATCCGCGCTCTTCCATCCATCGCAAGCAGTCGCGCCTGCCAATGCGTAGCTCAACCAAAGGCCAGCGATGCTGCGACCATGCTACCCGTGACGGCTTGATGCGTTGAATTTCATCCCAAGAAATCCCAATCCACTGCGTAACGGTGACTTCTTTCTGTCCGCGTTTGACTTTACCAAGTCGGCGGGCCGCTCTCTCAAGCTGTTCGACCTTGTAGGAGTAAGTGCATTGCCGCCCCATGATTCCCCTCGTTCCGTCTTTGTTTTCGATAAACGCCGGGACAAGGCTTTTGCTCCAGTAGCCCGTTTTGTCTTTGCGCTCGCGGATGATGAGGCTTTCCTCTGTCAGACTGCCGCGCGTCACGCGATGCACTGGAAACGGAAGTTGGCCTTCCAGCCAATCCAGCCAGCGATAGACGCTCGCGGGCTCGGCCTGCGTGTCTGCAAAGATCGCGGCATTGGGCATCGGTGTTACTTCGCCATGTGCCGCCATTAGCGCCAATGTGCTGCTTTGCACGCCTGCCCCTAGAGAAAGGAAGGTGAACGGCGTAACGGGCGGAGCGAATAATGGAGTCACGCCGCCCCTCCCATGCTGTATTCCGCCACCCGCTTCCCGCCCCGCGTCTCAACGGTGCGCTCCTCTATCTGCCACCCATCCCGCCGCAGTTCGTGGATGCGAGCGGCCAAGCGGAAGCACCCGAAGGCGTCCAACGCCTCCAACGCCGTCAGGCGATTCCCTGCGCGCAAGTGCGCGAGGATGCGGCCCGCCTGCGTCGGGCGGCGGTGCGTTTCGGGCGCACCGAAGGAAAGTTCGGGTTGCCAGGTCATTGTGCCCCCTTCCCATAAACCCACGAAGGCAGGTTCAAGCACTGAACTTCTGGCGCATACCCCGGCCACACACCTTCATCCTCGCACTGCGCGATGAGTTCCAGCGCGTCATTCATCATGCCGACGCCCAGATCAAGCGCGTCGGGATGAATCTCGTAAACCGCCACCGCATAAGGCGGGGCCACTTCCACCGCGATCCAGTAGAACCGCGCAGGTGGCAACCCATTCAGCCCGGCAAGGTGGCAATACCATGCTGCGCTCAGATGGTAGTTAAGCTGCGCTGCCTGCCGGGAGAACGTGCCGTAGTCCGCGCCCGCACTCGTGGTCTTCACATCGCAAATGACAGCCTCGTTGTCCGACTCCACCTTGAGCGCATCAACGCGGCCCTTGATCCACAAACCCGTCCTATGCTCGGCAAACATGGCGACCTCGCTGTCACAGCCAGAGAGCAGCGTCTTCGCCGCATCATGCGCGGCGATTGAGTCGCGGATTCCCCGAACGGCTCTCGCCTCGTCGGCGTCGAGGATTGGCGTGGTGCCCATCTTGGCCTTCCACTCCTTGCCTTCTTTGGTGCGAAAGTCGCCTTCCTTGCCTTCGGGTTTTTCCACGAAAGCCGTGTCGAGCTTGTTGGGCTCAAGCACAGCCAAGTGCGCCATCGTTCCGAGGAGCATGGCCTTGCTTGGCTCGCGCTTCAGTTCCCCCGCCATGTGCGCGGCGTAGTGCGCGGGTGTGAGCGGCGGCAGGATCTTCTTTGCGTCACTGCCCGCGATAGCCGGAGCCATGCGGTATTCTTTCTCGTCCATTTGGTAATGGATGCCTGTGAGGTTGGGCGTGGTCATGGCTCAAAAAGGGATTTCGTCCATGTCCTCGACAGCTGCGACCTTCTCCTCGTGCTTCGTCGGCACATCCGAAGTGCGGATGGCCGCGAGCTTGCGCCCGTAGTCGTCCACCGTGACTTGCAGCAAAACGTTTTCGCCCTTCTCCAGCGCGTCGATAGTCTCGCCCACCTCGCGGTTAATGGTGTTGAGCCATTCCGCTTTCTCGGAGCCTTCGATTTCCACGAAAGCGCCCCATTGCGTGTAGCTCTTGCCTGCCTTTGATGTCTTGTCTTGCCTGTTGCCTTTGATGAAGCGCGCCGTCTGCCAATCCGCGCCGTCTTCCATCGCGGCCACAGGTTGTTTCTTGCGGACAGGCGCTTTGGGCTCAACGCGCTCTGGCGTTACGTCGATTACGTCCTCGTCCACCATGCGCGGCGCGGGTTTGCTCTGCGCGCGCGATGCGGCGAAAGCGTTAGTGCTTGGGTGTGGCGCCTCGTAGCTGACCGGGTGTAACGCGGCAAATCCATCCTGCGGCACCTCCTCGGCGGGCGTGGTTTCCAGCCCCGCGTCCATGTAAGTCACAATGAAAGCAAAGGCGCTGCGGCAGGCGCGGCTGATGGCGCGGGTCTGTGCCATTGCGCGCTTTGCGTATTCGTCGCGCTTTGACCATGTGCGCTCGTCATCGCCCACAAAGCCCTCGGCCTCGCAAATGACGGCCCCAGTGTCCATGCGGCGAACTTGCCCGATGGCGCGGAAGCCTGTCTCAACGCGCTCAACATCCTTGGCCGAGGCCACGCATCCGTAGGCGTTGGCGATGCTCTGCCAGCCCTCGACGCGGACGTATTTGCGTCCCTGTATGTTTTGCGCCGTCTTGGTGACGATGTCCTTGCAGATCGACGCAATTTCCGTTGCTTGACGCTGGTGCGCCACTTGGTGTGATGTGCCGTTTGACACTACTAACTGGTTCGTATCCATTGGTGTGTGTTTCAATCGCGGGTCGAGCGTTAGCGCGCTCGGCCCGTCTTGGTTTTGGTCATGCGGGCGGCACTGCGTTGTTGCTTTGCCGTCCGAAAATCTGATCCCAGCCATAAACCGCCACCGCGAGCGCGGCCCACTCGTGCGACTTCACGCCGTAAGTCGGCCCTTGGTTTTTCTTGCTGCCCTGCGGCCCGATGCGGTCAATCAATGCCTGCCGCACGTTCGCATCCTTGGCGCGTGGGGAGTTGCAGAGGTGCAGCTTTATGTCGCGGCGGAACACGCGGGAAAACTTGTGCCCGCTTTGCTCGGCCACTTGCCAAAAGCGCCCGATCCATCGGCACGTTTCAAACACACTTGCTCCAACGGCCATGCCGTAGCTGGCAATGTCCTCACAAAAGATAGTGACGTTGTGCGCTGGAGGGATCGAAAGAATTTCCAGCACGTTTTTGTTAGGCAAGATGCCGTGTTTGCCAATGTGCCGCCCGTTGAACATGGCAACCGCCGTCTGCTCTGGGCCGGGATCAAGGCCAAACGCGCCACCTACTGACTCAACGCAATCCCCGCACTCCGTCATGTCGCCGAAGATCGACTGCCCGCATTTGCAATAATGGATCTCGCGGCTCATATGTTCGCCCACCCTCCGTCTGCCGCTGCCTTGTCGCGGCACGATTCGCGGCAAGCCTCGTCGCGGTAGGTGTTGATCGTCGCCTTCATTTCGACGCGCTCGGCCTTCAATTCGCCGATGGTCTTAACCAGCGACTCGGCCAGCGCATGAGTTGAGCGATATTGCACCCGCGCCTCGTCCCGCTCCTCTTCCGCCTCCCTCCAGCACTTCGACAAAACCTTAACACGCGCCCTGGCATTGTCCCGCTCCTGCGCGAGCAGCAACATCCCCTGCTTCAGCATCGCAACCTCGGCGCGTAGCTCGTCGGCCTCGCACTCGGCGCGAACGATGGACGCGCAAGCCGTGTCGTATAGCTCGCGCAGGCTTGGCTCGTCGCTCCACATCGGCCCGAAGCCAATCTCTCCCACAGTCAGGGGATGCGCGGGGGCGGCTTGAAGTGAACCCCCCAAGGTTCCACCGCCCCCGCTGGTTGTTATGTCTCCCCTAAGAGACGCCGCTTGCTGTGTCAGCAAATTCATAGATCCAAAGCCTCCGCTTCGGCCCGCCGCAGCGCGGCCAGTTGGATCTCCGCATCGGCCTCGTCGGCCCACGACTGCAACTGCTTGCGAAGCTCAAGGTTTTCCTTGGTTGCTCGTTTCGCCGCCGTGTAAAGCTCGCTGATCTCGGCTTCCAATCGCTCGATGATGAGGCGGCAGCGTTGCAACTCCTCGCGCAGCGCGCCGAGTTCGGCATCCTTCACGCGAATGAAGTCCTCCATGTCCATCTCATGCGACATGGTTGAGCCCTCCGTGTGTCTTGAGTGTGTTGTGGAAAATCTCTTTGGCTGGCAGCTTGCACCCGATGAGGTCGCAAAAGCTCTGCGCGTGGTCTGAGAGGAACCAGGCTTTGAGTTCCCTGTGCTCGTTCGGCCCCTTGGCCGTTGCGAGATTGCGCGGGACACGGTGCCAGTAGGTGCCGAGCTTGCCGCTGGGGCCGTATTTGGTGATGCGCTTCATCGTGGTAGGCCACGGAAGGCACTTGCCCGAAGTCGTGATGATGCCGAACCGGGCGAACAGCACGAGGTCGGCCACGGCCTGCTCCAAGATGGCCCACGCCAGAAGCTCCCAGCCGCTACGATCCAGCAAAGGGTTGCCGCCCACGGAGCGCGATGGCTTGCCGTTGTGCGAGGCCACGCAGATGTCGGAGATGTCGGAAATCATCGGATGAGGTTGGCAAGCCAATCGGCGACCAGAACCAGCAGCACGGCGATTGCGGTCAGAACCGCCATTGCGCCAATAGCGTTGTCGGGGGGTGTCGGAGTCATTTGGCGAGCTTCTTGCGGAGTTCAGCCAGGGCGCGCTTTACGCGGCCGGCGAGTGTCGGGCGGTGGCCGTTGCAAATAGCATCCATGACGCGGCCCAAGATCATCGGGTCGTTGCATGGCCGTTGACCGTGGTAGTCCACGATGACGCCGAGGCGGGTGTCGTTACTCACGCCCGCACCGCCTTTCTCGCGGCCTTGCGTTTGCCGCGTTGCGTTTTGGGTTTGCGGTTGTTGAGCGAATCCAACACGCCGTTGACCCGGCGGTTGGCCGATTGGCGTTCGGCGGTAATGCCGTTCGCTTGTCCTAACTCGTAGCCTCCGAGCCAAGCCAACCCGACAAGGGCGGCGAGCGCGAGGGTTGCGAGGATGATGGTGGTGGGTTCCATGTGTGTGTTTTTCTATTTGGTTTTCTTGCGTATTGGCGCGTCATACATCCCGCGCGAAAATTTTGGATCTTTAGATTTTCCTAATAGGAGCCAGTTGCGTAGTATCTGGCTGGCCCCTCCGCGCACATACTCGCCGCGCTCGCGGGCCTCGCTCACTACGTCAGAGGGAAGCCGCACCGAAACGGGGACAAGTATGTGCGCGTCTTTGGGCATATTACGCTTTATTATTCCAAGTCGGCGCACATCTCGGCGCAGGCTATGAGGATTTCAAGTGCGGAAGATCCTGTCTCCTCGCATCTTGCGTCGATCCATGACAGAAGCTCTGGCGAAATCTCCGAAGAGAGCGCCAATCCACTATATGTCATGACTAATTGAATATTGGGCGTATCCAACGCGCCAATACTTGTTGCGGTTGCCCGCTCAACTTCAGCGGATTGTCTCTGTGGGCTTGTTATTACGGACATAAGGTGGGTTATGACGCGCTTAGTATTCGATGCGGCTCATGCGCTTCTGCCACTCTGCCGCGAATTGCTCGTCGCGGTCAAGCAGGGTCGGCAAAATCCAATCGCGCAGCATCGTGCTGGTGCTCATGTCGCGCTGACGGGCGCGGCGAACGATGGCGTTTTTCATGATGCGGGGCAGACTAATGCAAAGCACGGACGCTTCGGGGCTGCGTTCTTTTTTGAGGTTATTATTTTGGGTTTCCATTGGGGTTGGGTTCATGTTCATAAGATGCAATACACGCACACTCGTATTACGTCAAATGTTTTTTTGACCCCTTCCAAAAAAAGTTTTCGTCCTCCGATACCCTCACCAATCCCCTGCCCTCCAGCCACCGCTCGATCTTATGGTAAGTCCGATCCCCTATCCCCTTGGTCTGCCGGGTCAATAGCCGATACTGCAAGGCGCGGGCAATCTTTTCGGGAGCATCGGCCATCCCCATCTCTGACAGAAGGCGCTTGGCGTTCGCTGGGAGGCCCGCCAGCGGGTCAGGCTCCCGCAGCATCTTGTTGATGCGCCCCCTCACCTCCCCCAGCCGCTCGTCCTTGGCCCATTCGGGGGGTTCTGGCGGCAATGGCTGGCCGCAGTGAGAGCATATCGCCATGCAGCTATCAATCCGCGCCTCCCGCCATAAGTCAAGTTTTTGTCGGTGATTGTTCAAACGACCTTTTGACATACGCCGCGCCCTTGCGTGGCGACGATCTCCCGTAACTGGAAACGCTGGGTGGCTGTGACTTGCTCGCACGGCTCCGACATCGACCCCAAGGCCCGCGAAGCGTTCCTGACTTTCCTTGACCGCTACAACCCGCACCAGCGCATTCACCTTGGCGATGCTATCGACCTCGCTTGCCTGCGCGCTGGCGCTCGGCGTGATCCTGATGACCCCGACCGCGCCGAATCCCTCATGGACGATTTGCTCGCCGGGCTTTCGTTCCTCCACGAGATGCGGCCCACCATGTATTTCCACGGCAATCACGAGGCCCGCGCCGTTGCCCTGACCCATAGCGCCAATCAGGTCGTGGCCTATGCGGCGGGCGCGGTCATGGCGAAGATTCACGACAACCTCGCCAAATACAAAACCGAGATCATCCCCTATCGCGGCATGGCCCGCGACTCGGTGCGGTATCTGGGCGGCACGGCCTTTCTGCATGGCGCTCTCTTTAACGTCAGCGCGGCCCGCGACACGGCGGAAACCATCGGGGCGCATAGTGTGTTCGGCCACACGCACCGGGTGGCGATGGAGCCCGCTCGCACCCATGCCGACGCTATTGGCTACAACATCGGGTGCCTGGCTCGCCTCGATATGGAATACGCCGCAGGACGGCGGCAGACCTTGGCATGGCGGCATGGCTTTGCTTACGGCGAATACTGCGACAACGCCTGCACGGTCAATCTCGTCACGCTTTCCCCCCATTACAGGCTCCCGCTATGAAGTCGAAGTCCTTGACCACAAAGGCTGGCGGCAATTTGCCCCCACCCTTCGATCCCGACCTCGCCGCGTGGTGCTCGGCCCTCGCCTCGCCTGCCGTGACGGACGTAATCCCGCCCGGCTGGTTCACCACCAAACAACTCGCCGACAAACTGAACCGGACGCGCCCGACAATGGCCCGACTGCTTGCCGATGCCGTAGCCGCTGGCCGCTGCGAGGTGCAAAAATTCCGTGTGAGCGTGGGCAGTTTTTCGCGGGCGACTCCGCACTACAAGCCGCGATGACCTACCGCATCCAGCGCGAGGATACGCCGCTGGCGGTTCTGCCGCTGGACGAGGTGTGCTTCCCGTCTGACCACCGCCCAACGCTGGAAAACTCGCTCTGGTGGGTCGTGTGGCGCGGGCAAGAGCCTGTGGCATACGCGGGTCTTCGCCTTTGCCAGTATCACGAAAACAAAGGTTTAGGCTTCCTTTCGCGGGCTGGCGTCATTGCCAAGCATCGCGGGCTCGGCCTACAAAAGCGCCTCATCCGGGCTCGCGAGGCCGGGGCAAGAGCGCTCGGATTAAGCGAGCTTGTGACCTACGTTGCCCATTGGAACTCGGCCTCGATCAATTCGCTCATCGCGTGCGGCTACAAGTTCTATCGCCCTGCCGACCGATGGGCTGGGAGCAGTGTGGTTTATTTGAAGAAGCGCCTTTGATTGGTCACAAAGGCACCGCACATTTTGTGACACAAAGCGCATACACTTGTGCGGAAGTGTATACATTTCTATCCAATTTCGACACGTTGCCGCGATGTGTCGATGGCATCGACAAGTTCGCTTATTCAACAAATGCGTTGATTCGTTGAATAAAGCGCAGGCTTATTAAAGCAATGGGCGGGGCCGGGTATTGAACCCGCATCGGGCTGACAGGCAGCACCCCGCCAAAGTTAGGCAAGCAGCATGGCTAAACGTCTAAACAAACGCCGCAGGCTGAACCGCCGCGCACGGCGATTCGGACTGATGCGCTCGACGTAGCCAATTCCGCCATACGGGCCATAAACAAGGCCGCTGTCGGTAGATCGGTGCATAGGTGTTCTCCTTTCATGTTAGTCGCTTTGCCAGATACGCCTTGAACCGCGCAAACTCGGTCGGGTTCAAGTCATCCTTCCTGCCGGGGCTGACTGTGCGGTGGTCGGTCACATCGGCAAGCGTGAGGCCGTAGCGTTTCATTATCGGGAGCAAATAGTCGGCCATGCTCGCCATCTCGGCCTCGCCAAGCTCGCGGTCGTAGGTGTCGCCCTCGAAGGCCGCGCCGACTGACCATGAGTTAAGGTCACGCCGTCCACGCCAGGACGAAACGCCAGCGTGCCACGGCCTTTCATCGGGATCTGCAAGGACGGTGCGGCGTCCGTCCTTCGCCACAATGCAGTGATAGCTCACGCGAGAGGCAGGGTTCATGCACCATGCGACTGAGCCAGCGTAGCTCCCGGCGGTGTGGTGCAATACGACGGCCTTTGGAACAATCCTGCGGCCCTTCGTCACATTCGGGCTATTTAGTAACTTTGTGGGATACTGTCTTGCGCTTGGCAACTTCGGCTTCGATACCGCCACCCTTGCGGTGGTGTTCGGCGCGGTCGTGGATTTCGCCGTGGACGAGGGCGAGGAGCTTGGCGAGGTCGGCGGTGGGCCAACCTTTGACGCCTTGAAAAAGGGAATGAACAGCAGGCACTTTTTTAGCCAGTTCACTTTTTGTAGCCGCTTAACGGCTGCTCGATTTCGGCAAAGAGACGCTTCGCTTTAAAGTCGTAGCCGAGGTTAAATTTGGTTCCCGCGCAGCCCGTGAGGCAAAGCGCCAGCGCCAGCAAAGCAAAGCGCATGGAGTTACTTCTTAGCGTCGGCTGCGAAGATAAGTCCGATCCCGGCAATCGCGGCGGGGATCAGGGCGGGGTCAAACGGCTGGCCGTTCAGCACAGCTTTTGCAATTCCAAGGATTGCCATGATCGCGCTGATCGCGCCCGTTGCGGTGGTCTTCCAGTTCATGCCCCCGCCGGGGTGTCAAAGCCTGCCAGGACTAACTTTGCAATGCCGCCACAGCCTCCGCGCTTGCGGCTTCGTAGCTGCACGGTGGCGCGGGAAACGTGCGCGGTGTCGGGTCAACGCTGGCAACAAGCATCCCCTCCATCCACGCTTTCAGCGCGGTCATCAATGGGCCAAGCGGCTTCCCTGCTTGGAGTAAGGCAAATTCAAAACGCTGGAGGGCGGAAACTTGCATGGCCGTGAAGTGCTGGCTTGTCCATGCTTCGGGCGAGTAGGTCGGCGCGGGCGGCACGATCCACGCGCCGTCTTGCCATTGTGCATCATCGCTCGGCTTCGCGGGCGCATCTACCCAGCCCTTGCGCCGAAGGTTGGCAATCGCGGCTTCGTCAGTTTCGGCGCGGAGTTGGCCGTCGAGGATGAGGTAAGTGGTCATGGCTTAATTGCAAGCGATTTTGAAGGAGAAGGCGGCGGCGTGTTCAATGCGCCGCCGCAGCGGAGCATCCCAAGCGACATTCGCTATAATCGCCAAGCCGAGATGACCTTGAGTATTGGCCGCAGTGCTGGCGCCGTATTTACCAATACCCGTGTAGATGAATAGGCCGTTACTGGTAGTTGTTGTTCCAGCAGTCCCGTTGGCAAATGCCGTTAGACTTGAGTTGCCGATGTCGATTCCACTGCCAATCAAAAACACATTGCCCAAATTGTGCGTCCGCGTTGACGTAACGCTGTTTTGAAATTGCACTGTGTTTGTGGTGAAATAAAAGTAATCGTTCGCACTGTTATTGCGGGCAAACACAATTGAACCATTGGTTGCGTCCTCGTTTTTATACACAGTGACAATGCTGGTGTTGGAGTAGGACAGTTCCGAAGCAAAGGTCAGTTCGTCGTTGGCCCCTCCGTCCCAATACACCGATGGATTGCCGTTGATTTCGTTGGTTTCGTAGGTCGGGCGATTGGAAGAGTTGCTTTGACTGATGTTGTTGCTTCCCGTGCGCGAAGTCCAAGTATCGACGCCTGCGCCGTCTGCAAGGCCAGAGATATAGCGACTGTCATAGACACCAGTTGCCCCAGCGTCTCGCGCATTGAAATGTCTGTGCCGCGCTCTCATTAGTTGAAGATGATCTCCACGCCCAGGAGCCGGGCGTCCACGCCGAGGGTGTCGGAGGCATTGCCAACCTCGCGCACGATCTGAAAGTTGACCGCTTTGTTGGCTGCGGGTGTTCCAGCAATGGTCACGGCGCTCGTTGCGCTCGTAACATGGACATCGTTGGCCGCGATAAATGTATCTGCCACGACAACCCGTGTGCCGCTGGCCGCGTCGATCGGGTCATCGTCGCCGTATGCACGGCCACTGATGCCCCACGCGACCCCGCCCGATCCCGAAGATGCACTCCAGTAGAATCGGGCGCTGACGGTCGAGTTGTTATAGTTCGATGGCATAACGACCAACGCCTGTGCAAATTCCTCTGCCCCGGTGTCGAAAAGTGCTTGGTCGAGGTTGACCCTATTGGTCGATCCGATCTCAACTGAGTCCACGCCGCAGCCGTTGGTTGTGCGCGGGACGAGGGCCGAGGCGGGAATCCAGAGGTTCGTCGCCCCTCCTGTCGCGGTGACAGTCATCGTTGTCCCGCTAATCGAAAGCCCGCTGCCCGCTTCCAGATACTTAAGCGCCGAAGCCGAATCGTCCCAGAACACAATGCGATCCGCATTGGCATCCACGCCCGTGATGTTCGCCCCGCTGACGCCGAGGACATCCGAGGCCGAGGTCGCTGCGCCTGTGACGCCGCTGGCTGCGGGATCAGCAAACTCGACGCCCGAAAGATCCGACTTGGTGCGAAGAATCTGCCCTGCCGTGCCGAGCGCGAGAGTCGTGACTGCGCCTGCGGTGGTGGTGACTACGGGGAGGCCAGAAGTGGAGCCGACTTTGCCGTCGGCGGTTAGGTTGCCGTGGGCGTGGGAGGCTGGGGCGTCTCCTGCAAGGGCAATGGTGCCAGAGGCGTCTGGCAGACTTACCACCCTTTGCGCCGTAGCCAAAGTTGTTAGTGTTGTATTGCTTGTGGTGCTTTGAAACAAAACGCCATTAGTTCCTACAACGAGCGCGTTATTAATGGTCAAATCGCCTCCAACAATAAGATTGTTGTCGGTGGTCACCTCGTTGAAGGTCACGTTGTCCGAAGTATTAAGGTCCTGATTAAAAACAGGATCACTGCCCGAAGCCGCATGGCTGGCCGCGTGAGTCGCGGCGGCGAAGTCTGTGGTGTCGGAGGTGGCGGCGGTGCCGAGGCCAGAAACGATGCCGTTGATGTAGTCAATGTCTTCGGATAAATCGTTGTTGCCAAGTTCGCTGTTGATTGCGGTTTGTTCGATGTTTGTGGCGGGCGCAGCACCTACGTCCGAGGCTGACGGCATGGCGTGAACGTGGTCTTCCCGTGCGTAGGCAGTGGCTGTGCCTGCGGCGGCTACTCCGAGGGCGGAGGGGGTGGCGGTGGAGGCGGTGGGGATGGCGGGGAAATTCGTAATGTCCGAAACGGTGTGAGTGTGCGCCGTAGGTGTTCTGGCGTTGGTCAAACGAGTGTCCGACCCAAGCACAACCTCAGTCGAAGAAGCGTTGCCAGTTTTCGGCGTGCGCGTAGAAACGGCGTCCTGCGCGGCGTTGCGCTGGAAGTTCGACAAAAGCGCCTGATCGACCACAGGAGTTTCGCCGCTGCCTTGCGGCCCAAGCGCCCAACTTGTGGCCTCCCACGGATAGGTCGTGTCGCCCGTTCCGATGTAGTATTTTGCCGTTTGCGGCCCGTTGCCAAGCACCCACTCTTCTTCGCCGTCATCCCACCAAATCGCATAGCCCTGCGCGGATTTGTAAATCGCCTTGCCGTTGTCGCTGCCGTTGCGGAAATAGATTCCGTTCGGCTCGCCGCTGCTCAGAGTTGTGTCTGCGACATCGACGGCATCGCAATAGATGGCCCCCGGCTGGTGCGAGTGATTGGTTGCTGCGGCTCCGACATCGGCGGCGTCCAGCGTGACTGCTCCTGTCTCGCCATTGACCGAGGTGACCGCGCCCGACTCGTTGGCCCAAGCAGGAATGCCCTGCGCCGAGACCTTTAGGACTTGTCCCGTCGTGCCGATGGGCAACCGCTCGCCTGTGGAAGCGCCACGGTAAAGCGTGTCGCCTTGCGTGGTCAGCGTTTCCAGCCCTGTGCCAGCCGCGCCCGCTGGGCCTTGGGGGCCGGGGACGCCAACTTCGATGACTTCGACGCTGGTCGTTTCGATGATGATCTCGTCGGCCATAGCGTTATCGGGTGACGTTGGCGGATACGGTCACAATGCCCTGCAACAAGCGTGTGACGATGCCGCCTGCGGATACTAATTCCAGATCGTAAACGTAGCGGCCTGCCGTGATCGCGGCGGTGTCTGTCGCGGAAATCGACAACGTGATCGTGCCAGCCGTGCCACCGAGGGTGATGCGGCCATTCTCCGTTGTGAGCGCAAGGGTCGTCGTGGCGCTGGCTGCGGTGGGGCGCAGCTGCATCCGCGCCGTGTAGCCCGTCAGATTCACCTCGTCGCCGTCTGCCTTCCAGCGGATGACGCGCGAAAATGTAGCCCCCTGTGCAATGCAAAGGTCGGCGGTGTTGCAGCAATCGCAGGATGCGCTCACTTGTGTCTGTCCCTCCACGCTTTCCGCAGCGCAAGCAGCGCGATGCAAAGCCCTGCGCCAAGGGTTCCGAGGCGCATACCGCTCTCAAGGTGCGGCAAAAGCGAAACGACCACTGAGCCGATGGACGAAGCAAGGGCCACGGTTGGGCGGGTGAAAAAGTCTGAAAGCTCGTGGATCATTGGTAAAGCGGGACTCGGTAGCTGTTCGTGCCGATCCGCATTTCGACCCATGCGGCTACGTTGGTCGTGTTTGCCGGGGCGTTGGTGGCAGGGCGTGTTGAGGCGTTGGTAGAAAAGCGCAGGGGCCGCGCAAACTCCGTGGCACCGTCGCGGATGAGAGTCATCACCTGGTTGTTTGTTCCGCCGCCGCTGTAGATCACGGCATTGGTCGAGGCGTCCGCGCCGACCATCATCAATGCGTTAAACCCAAACACCGAGAACACTGCAACGCCGTTGCCGTTGGTGTTGGTGGCGCGGAAGCCGAATTGTGCGGCCTTGTTGGTCGCTTCGGCTACACCGACTCGGAACAGTGTTTCGTTGCTAATCGTCGTGTTGTTGCTGGCGATGAGGTTCGCAAGGCCGAGGAAGGGTTCGTTGTTCGTGCGGCGGATGAAGAGGAGGCCGTTGGTCGCGGTGGTCTGGTTGATCGTTATGTCGCCGTTGTTGGTCAGGCCAGCGAAAGTGACGATGTTGTTCCCGCCTAATCCTAGGTTGGAGCGGGTGGTGGCTGCATTTGCATTCAGATACAAAGTGTCTGGTGAGTCGCTGAGTGTAATACTTTGAAAAGTTGGCTCTCCCCCTTCATTTACTGTTCCTGCCCCAATCGCGCTGCGAAAGTTGGTGACGTTGGTGTTGGTGAGCCATGTCGCGCCAAGGCCGAAGTTGGTGCGAGATTTTGCTGCTCCTGTTGTATTAAATGACGCAAATCCATAAGAAAAATGATTTATCTCATTTGTGGTCAATCCTCCAAGAGCAATTCCTTTTCCAACAGCATTGTCTCCAAATGAAATTGCCGTTGAGCTATTTCCTAAAGGCCAACGCAACTCAATTCCTCCCCCATCTGGAGATGAGGCAAGGTGCCACTCGTTATTGAATACAATACGGCTAAAATTAACATCATTCGTCGCCCCCAACCCAATCGCCGTCCGAAAATTCGTGACGTTGGTGTTGGTGAGCCATGTTGCGCCGAGGGCGAGGTTGGTGCGGGTGGCGGCGGCAATGTTGGTGGAGTCGAATTGTATCTCAGTGGAAAACACATTGTCCTCTGGCGACCAGCGCGCATTGGTTCCCCAGTGGAATATGTTGTTGCTCAACAGAAGATCGTCGCCAAGTTTGAAGGCGTTCGTGAATGTCAGCGTGTTTGTTGACGAATAAATGACAACGCCGTTTGTGTTGTAGGATAGCGCCTTTACCGTCTGGCCGAAGGCGGGCGCACAGAAAAGCAGGGCGGCGAGGATGGTGAGGAGGTGGCGCATGGTGGTTAGTTAGGAACAGTTGTCACAACGCCGTCATTATCGACGGACAAGCGGTAAATCGTTCCGCCGGGAGCCTGAAGCAAAGCAAAGGCGGCTGCGGTAGTGGTCGGCACACCTTCGCCGCCTCGGATAACGTCGTTGTAAACCGTGGCCGTGGTCGGGAGCGTGCTGCTTGTCGTGCTGCTGACTGTCCACGAAACCTCAATCTTGGCGTTGATGCTGGCCGTGTCGTTGTCTGGCGAAAACTGCGCGTCCATCGCGGAGGTGTTGAGGTTAAGGTCGAAAGTGTAAATCGTTGTCGCGCCCGTCCCGGTTTTTGTCCACGCGCTGTCGGTAGCCAAAAAGCTCCCGGCAAAAGTGGTTTTCAGGCCAATAACACCCGTGGCCCCGGCTCCCAACTCCACCACGCTGCCTTGGCGCACGAACTGCACCTCAACGGGAACCGTATCGCGGCGCACGAAATACAGGGTTGAAACGCGCTGAGTCAGCACAGGGCTGACTACAAATTCGTTTGTGTCGAGATTAATATAGACGCGCACGGGCCTTGACTCCTGCCCCTCGCCTCTGTGTCAAAGGCTCAACGTGGCCCTTACCGCGACTCAATTTCCCACCGAAACGGAAAGTGGTGCGGGCCAACCCGTTCCTCGTCGGGGTTGTCGGCATCGTAGGGACGCGACGGCATATTGAGAATTGCCGCCTCGCGGTGGCCGTGGCATGGCGTGAATCCGTGATAGATTCCGGGCGGGATGGTCAAAAGCTGCGGACGGTCTGCGGCAAGGATCACGGTCTGCGACTCGCCTGTGGTCGCATCGAATAGCCCGACCTTGGCCGCGCCTGCCACGCAATACCACCGATCCCACTGCTCCCGGTGGCGGTGCCATGCCTTAATGACGCCTGCCGCCGCCGTGGTGATGTAGGCTTGGCCGAAGCCGTGCGCGTCATCCGTTGCGCGGAATATCTCCGTGAGTCTCCCGCGCTCATCGAGGTGGGCGGTAAGTTGGCGAAGCTCGGCTAACATGGCATCCAAGGCTGCTGGCGCTGGCGCAAGTGGCCCCGGTATTCTCCTTCGGTTTCGTGAAACGCTCGGTGGTGGATGATCTCACCTTTCGCGTCTCGCTTTACATGGTCGCAAATTGTGTGCGGAATGGCCGCAATCCGCAGGCCGTTGGGGTGCCAGCGATGCCAGCAGAGGAAAAGATCCTGCGTCCCGCGCCCGTCGTAGCCTTCAAAAGTTGCCAAAGCCAAAGCCCGCGCCGATAGGAGCGTGCAACCAAGGCCGCACCAATCGGATGGGAGAATTGCGCCCCTGCCAATACCGGGGTAAGCGAAGTCCATCCACCCGCGCCGCCTCCAGCCGTGCTTGGCGGTGACCTCCCAAATGTTGCCATCGGGCGGGCATTTTTTTACCCGCTCATAGAGTCGGCCAAGGCGCTTGCTTTCGCGCTCGCCAATGTCCTTGTCCTTGCAATCTTTCAGCCGCTCTCGGCAGACCTCCAAAGCGCGGACGAGGCGGGGCTGTAGCTTGCGCTCGGCCTCGTTGAAATCTTCGCAGATCGGATTTTGAGGCGTCCCGTTACCCCCCAAGAATAAGCCATTAGGGTATGAAACCGCCGCGACCGAGTAGTAAGGCGAGCCGTCTTCGCATGGCATCTGCAAGGCCCATTCCGCGACCCGCAAAGCATCGGGCGGCACAAGGTTGTCGGCCTCGACCGACCAGAGCGCGGTTGCCCGGATCTTCCTTGCCAGCGCGAAAGCCGCCCCCTGTAGGGCTGCAATCCGCATTTGGGCGGGTTCTTTGTAGTCCTTGCCTTCTGTGCCGCCGTCATCCAGCGGGAGCGTGATGGCCGCGATCTTCCAGCCTTCGGGAAGTTCGTGGCGGGCGGCTTCTACGGCTTTCTTGGCCTCGTCCGATTCATCCGTTGCCAGAATGAAATGCGCCTCGGCATGATGTGCAGCAGCGGCGGCGATGCGCCTAAGAAACTGCGGCCAGCACCAGAAATAGGATTTGGTCGCGTATGTCGCTATTGCCAACACTCGCGGGCGGGGCGGGTGTCAAGCTACCAAGCGTTCAAAGACGAGACGGGCGGAATGTCGGCCACGTTGCGCTCTGCCGAGAACGTTACGATGTTCTTATTGCCGCGAAGCTCCAAAGGAGTAATAGCCGCAATTGGCGACCAATAGCGGATGTCCGCAGATTCCCCCGCCGTGTAAAGCGTGGCCTGCCCGTAGAAGCTGCTTGTTACGGAAGTGTTGATTCGGTCGCGGAAAGCCCCTGCTGGCATAACATCAACAAGCGAGCAGCCAGCGCCGACTTCGTGCGCTCCGTGCTGCGCGGGGCGTCCCAATGTTAGTCCCTCGGTGCGGGTCTGCGAAGATCCGCCAACGCTGACGATGCCACTGCTCGTGGTTGGCTGCGTCCCTGTGCCGTCCGTTCGGTTTGTGCTGGTCGTGTAGGTGATTGAGTCGTCGTCCACCGTAAGCCACGGGTAGGTCACTGGATACAGTGCCAACCCGCCGCGCGCCAGCGTGACCATTTGGGCAATCGTGGTGAAATCGGCTGTGAAATAGTGGCCTGTCTGCGATCCAAGAACCGCGCCAGTTGTGATAATTCTGGTTCTCGCAGGAATGCCCACATTGAATCCGACTTCGTTCAAAAGATTCTGACGAACGCTAATTTGCGCGGCGGGAAAAACGGTTTGATTGCCCGCAAAATTGAAAGTCGTGGCCGCGACTGCGGTGGCCGTGGCATTGGCATTTTGAACGCTGCTCGTAAGCGTGGCCGCAACCGTGGTCGTGATGTAGCGCGAGGCCGAAAACGTGTTGCTCGTTGTGGTTTCAAATAAAAGCGTTCCCGCGTAGCGATCCACAATGCGGCTCACAGTGCCGTAGCTTGTGACGATGCTGGTAGTGGCCGAGCTTGTCGTTGCTCCTCCGGTGCGCCCGAATGTCAGCGTTTGCGCGGGAAAAACGGTAATTGTTGTCTGTGACTGCGTTGTTCGTGTTGCGCTGGTCGTCCGCGTTCCTGTGACAGCGGGAATACGAAAGAGGCTTGTCGTGGTAGTGATTTGCTCTTGTGTGGTGCGCGAGGGGAACCAGACCGTTGACCATGTGGCGGCTGGATTGGCAACCGATGATGTTGTAGTTGCCGTGGCGTTTTTGACCGGAGTTGCCGCCGTGACAAAAGACGGCTGAATTGTCATGCGGGTGGTGCTTTGTGCAATCGCCGTTGCATCCTCAAAGCCGTTCCATGCGTTTGCTGGTTCGGGAATTGAATAAAGAATTTCGGGAAAGGAATTAAGCTCGCCAATCCAGTTAAGCGTGTTGGCTTGAATGACCGTGGCGGCAAGCGCCGAGGTTTGTGTTTCTGTTAGGTTTGTCGTGCGGTCGATGGTGTAAGTGACCGGAACAAGCTGTCCATCGTAGGTTGCATCCTGCCCAAAAGTCGGAGCAAAAATTGTCATCGGAACTTCCGATTGCGTAAATTCAACAACTTCTCCCGTCTTGGTTGTTGTCCATATAGTCGTTGGCCCAAAAATCACCTCCTCACCGTCATCAACAAAGCTGTGCGTAGAAACAAAATTAATCGCCACTTCTGCTGTTGTGCTGGTTTGCACGCTGGCCGTAGTGCTAAACGTGCTATTGATGACCGTGCCGTCAGATTCTCCCGGCCCCGTTCCCGAAATGGATGAGGAAGAACTGGAAAGATATTGCGTTCGCCCTGTTGCCCCCCATGAAGTGCTGCCGCTGGAATAGTAAGTGCTGCTTGTGCTAAATTGCGTATCGGTCGCGCTTTGCGTGACAACGCTTTCAGCGGAACTCGTAACAGCAAACTCGGCTGGAATCGTCCACTGGATCACATCAGTCGGTAGTAGATTGTGTAGGGCGCTTCACCGGGGGCGGCAGGCGGATCAACTGCCGTGACCAACCACTGCTCTGGACGCAAGGTGATTTGTCCCGGCGCAATCACGCGATAGACTTGCCCTTCGCTGAATAGGCCAAAAAGGTATTCAATGGTTTCCTCCAAAGCGTAAGGCTGCGGCTGCTGTTCGATGGGTGCGGTTGTGTCGATTTTGACCTCAACCTCCGTAATGGCCTGCCCGTCTGTGGTGATGACGGCCTTGGCGTAATAAAGTCCCGTTCCGAGGCATGGAACATCCACCGATCCATTTGCGCCTTCTGTGTCGTAGTTGGATGGCAAAAATCCATTGAGCGTGCCGGGGCGCACCGTGACCAGATACGGAGGGTTCTCGTCTTCAGGGTCGGCGTCGGGATCAACGCGGGCGATTAAGTCCCACGGCTGCGGGGTGGATGCGGTGCCGCCGCCGCCGCGCGGGATAGATGCGGCCAGATCAATGGCCGTGCCTTGGCCTGTCTGGCGAACGGTTATGCCGCGCCCCGGCAGGGGTTTGTTGCGCCGAATCTCGGCTAAGATTGAGTTGAGCCGATCCGCCGAAAGCTCGCGCAAGAGTGGGCGGCTTGGCTGGAATCGGATTGCGGCGAAGTCGGCCATGACTTACCAAGAATAAAGCGTTTCGACATCCTCCCAATCGCTGAAGTTTAACGTGTATTCACGCGTTACTTCGTAGCGGTTGCCGATGGGTGACGCAGTGATGGCCGTGCAAACCCAAAACGTGCCTGTAGGGGCTTTTAGCTCGCTCGGATCGGCAGCTTTGGCGATTGGTGAAAGGCTGGGCAGCGCACTTTCTATTTCACTGACTCGCCCAACCACCGCCGGGGCCAGCGCATATTCGACTTTTTTGCGTAGGAAGTTGTAGAGAAGTTGCTGCGTTTCGTTTGCGAAAATTGCCCACTCGTCAGGAACGGGATTTTCTATTTTGGTCATCACTGCTGCCAACTGCGTTTCGGTCAGGTCTTTGAACTTAGGGTGCGTCTGAATCGGCACCTCCCGCGTCCCGCCCGTTAACTCGATGCGCTTGCCGTAGGCGTTGTAGCTGGCCCCGCCCTCGCCGCCTTGGCTGTATTCCAAGACGGCCCTACGCACGCCGCCCGCGTCTTCGCTTACGCTGACGTTGGAGAGCGGAAAGCCCTGCTCGCTTTGCGGGACGGTGATTAGCTCGCCGCCCGTGGCGACTACGACCTTGCGAAGAACCTTGCGGTCGCCGCTGTCGATATACCCGCCGCCTGTTGTTTCAAATTGTGCCATGTGATTTTATGAAGATGCAGGCAGAACCAGCGGCTCGCCTTTTTTGAGGAGTTCGTAAATCTGCTTGGCCGCGTCTGCCGCCCGCTTTGTTTCTTTGTTTGGGTCTTCCCTGCGCCGGGTGTCGAAAAACTCGTTTGAGGCGAAGCCGATGCGTTGGAGGGAGCTTGCGCCCATTGAGCCAACCAAAGCGCCTTGGCCCTGACCTTGGATTTGCTGCTGCAAGGCCATGATGCGCCCGATGGCCGCTTCTTTCTGCGCTTCTACTTCTGGCCCGACAAAACCCTCCAAGTCGGCCAATCCCTGCATTTCAAAATCCAACTGCTCTTGCGGCGTCATTGTCGCCCGCCTGTTCGCCATTGCCTGCGATTGCGTTGAGGCAAGCGCACTGCGTTGCGCGGCGGCTTGTGCCTTGGCGTTTCGTTCGGCCTCGTCGGCTATTTGTTTTTCAAGTTGCGCTTGAACTTGTTTGCTCTTGGCAATCTCAGCGTTCAACTCGGCCACGCGGGCCGAGATTTCAAGCATTGACTCCGCTCCCTGCGATGCGCCGACAACCTCGCCCTGCAAACGGGTTTGGTTGGCCCGTTCTTGCGCCAGCCTTTCTTGTGGCGTCATTCCGATTTGCGCCGTCTGTCGGTCTATGTCGGCAGTGCGTTGCTGCGCCGATGAAGCGGTCGTAAGGAACCGCAGCTTATCTTCTTGCACGAATCTTGCCCGCGCATCGTCTATGGCATTTTCAATTAAGAAATTAGCCTGCGGATCAGTTCCCTTTCTTTGCTCAAGCGCGGCAATCTCTCTTTCTCGTTGCTGCTGCAAGGCCAGTGCCTTTACAGCGTCATTGCCGCCAGATTGAAAAGCGCCGACTTGCTGCTGCGCTTGATTAAGCTGAAGGGCAGATGAACCGGAAAGAGCAGAAGCAGAGGCGACAGTCATGGACTTAATCGCCGCTTCCATTTCTCGGAAAGCCATGCCGCCCATTGCGGCATTTGCTATCATTGCCCCAAAATCCGACTTCAGCGCAGACAAGTTTGATTTCGCCGCCTCTATGCTTCCTTGTAGTCGATCAAACCCGGAAATGGCTTGATCCATGCTGGTGGCATTGGCTACCGACTCGTAGTTGGCCGAAAACTCTTGAAGGCTTTTAGTGCTGCTTCCAACGCCTTCCGACAATTTCTGAAACTGACCCGCAATGACTTGTCCGATAGCAAAGCCGCCGACAACCGCCGTGACCTTACCGAAAGCGGACGCCACGCGAGTAGCCACAGCTTGAAACGCTTCTGCCGGGGTCGATGCTTGAGCAAGATCAGTTCCAAGCCCTTTGAGAACCTTTCGCAGACCGCCGCCGTCCGGGCCGCTTGCAGACATTGCGCCCGAAGCCTGCTTGCCGAAAGATTTTGCGTCATTCAGCGCCTCTTGAAACCCTGTGCGGGTATCATTCTGCGCCTTAATCCTTACTGTTACGTCCGCGCTCATTTTCTGTGTTGCTTGAGCTTTTGTCGAATGATGGCAACGCGCTCGCTATCGGTAACAATGTCCAAATTCTCTCCGGTTTCGGCTTCAAAAGATGCCGCCTCATACCAAGCCGCGATGCCTACAGGGGTTTCCCACGCTTGCTTTTCGGAAACTCCAAGACGCATCAGCCTTGTCACGGTAATGATCTGACTTGGTATGCGGGAATGCTCTCGGCGCTCCTCCCCAGCTTTGGGCGCTTTGTTCCACATTTGCGGAGGCGAGCAGTAGTCCCCGACATAAACCGACCAACGCGCGGCTTCTGTCTCCAAGTCAAAACGTGATGCCGTGCGCTGCCACAGAGCAAAACGAAACCCCCTTGCGTGAATGGGAGCGAGCGGAGGCCGCGAGCAGATCCATGCGGCAAGTTGCAACTGATCAAGGTCGCCTTTTTGCCCGTGATAAAATGGAGAACCTATGGCCTCCAGAGTAAATGCATGACCTATGGAAAGAGGACGAAGCCGCAACCCGCAAACACGGTGATCGGCGTTTAAGAATGCTTCGGCAGCAAGTGCATCCATGCTGCCTCCCTACTCATGCGCCTTGTCTTTTGTAGATTTCGGCGCGGCAGGCTTGGCGAGCTTTACCGCTTCAAACCAAGCTTGCTCATCAATCGGCGCATTAGAAGCCAAGGCGCTTCCTTTGATTAGTTTTGCAGCCAGATCGTTCGGGTTGCTTGCGCCGATGGCCTCATATTGAATGCGATGGGCCAAGTTGTGCTCGTCCATATCGGCCAGCGTGACGTATTTTGCGCGCAGCCGTTCGGCGTGTTCTTTGGCAGTCATTACGAAGCGGCGAAGGCAACCGTGGTCGTGACGTTGCGAACAAAGTCGGTGTTGCTAAAGCGTTTTTCGACGCGAATGGTTCCGCCGCTGGCAATAGAGCCAAGGGTTAAAGAGCCCGCCTCGCCGTATTTAATGCCGCGAAGGTTGGTCTTAACAACGTCACCGGATGTCTCGGACTTTTCCTGAGATAGCGTTTTGAAAACAATGCTGTCCAAAGTAAAGGTTGAGGCCGTGAACTCGCCCAACACTGTCGCGGAAGCTTCCGCGCGAGGGTTGTATTGGCGAACCGCAGGAGGAACAGACCCCGCGCTGCGCGGCTCGATAAGCTGCTCGTCCGCGCTGTAGGTGATCGTGGCGTTCAGAACCTCGTTTGTTCCGATCGTAGGGGCGCCGAAAACGGTATTGTCCACAGTCTCGCTTGTGGTTTCGGTGCGGGTGTATTTGAGGATGCTTTCCTTAACATCGCCCGTGTTGTCGGCAACGTGAAGATACTCAAATGTTTTTGGAGTGCTTTTGGAAAAGCCGCTTGCGACTCCGTAGCTATAGGGCGCTGGCATACTCCTTGCGCCAATGTCAAACAGACGCGGCCTGTTAGCTGCCGCCTACGGCAAAACCAGAATCCTTCGCATCTTTCTTTAGATAATGCTCGGTTCGGTTGGTCATCGCCCAAACGCGATTTTTGAGGGCGCTGGCGGCTCGCCTTTCGACAATCCCCTGCAAGGCAGGATATACGTTCTTGTTGCTAATGACTAACTGAACATCATCGCCACGGATTTCCACCGCCCCGTGTCCGGGCGCGTCATGGCGCTTAATCCATGCAGGGATTTTGCCAGCCCCGCCAAGCTGAGTCGCGGCCTTGGCCCAACCAGCGGCCATATAGCCGACCTGCTTGTAGAGAAACTTGAGGAACTTATCGGCGGCGGATTTTTTGACCACCATGCGATCAATAAACACCCGCCGACCAACATTGCGCGTTCGCAGGCCCGCCTTGCTCATTTGTCCGGTTGCCTTGCTTCTGTATCTGTTTCGATGAGCAACCATTTCCGCCACCGTGGCATTGGGTCGATAAAGCTCTTTTTCCACCCCGTAGACCCTGCCTTTCTTGTCGGTAAACATAGACACGATTTTGTCCATGTCGCTATCCCACCAATTGCCGCTCCTTTTCTTTTTGGCGTTCGATATTGGCGCGTCCAAAATGGCATCGCTCACAATGAAGAAGCCGCGCGTTTTGGCGCGAAACCCGCCCACGTTTACGGTTCGGCCCCCAAACTGATCCCCGGCAATAGCGTTTTCTCCGCGCTTTTGTGCAGCCTTACCGGACAGCTTGCCCGCAAAGTCGAAGGGCGGCGTGCGATGCACTAAATCAATCAGCAGCAATTTGCCTTGCTGCTTCAAATTGTCGGCAATGCTTTTCCTGCTCGTCGATTGAAACTTGAAAAATGCCTTGCGGAAGTTCTCTGTTTCTATTTCGAGCTTGGTCATGGCGCATCAACGACTCCGATGTCTACGGTGATGACGTTAAGCCATGCCCTGTCGGCAAACGTGGGCGCTTGAAAATTAGGAGGCGCGGCCCCGATCATGTCCACTTTTGAAACACTGGCATTGAAAGCGGTCGTAAAGCTGGAGTTGTTGACCAGCGCCTTGGCAACAACGTCAACCAAATCGCTATGGTCGCTTTGGCTGAATATCTGCGCCGGGGTGCGGATAGAAACTTCCACCGTAGCGACAAAGCAAGTCGGGCTGCGAAATTCCAAGTTTGACGCCTGCGCGACGATAGCCCGCTTTTCCAGATCAACGTCTTGTGCGGTGACGGCTTCGTGAACTTGCACGTTGGCAGGAAGTGCGGTTAATCCCCGCAAATAGCCCGCAACACCTTTTTCTACTTCGACGGGGTTCATGGCGTGCCGACCTCCAAGATCCATTCCTGCGACAGCGCCGAAAACGACTGACGCACGGCGAAGATGTAATATGTCTTGCCGCTAATCGTGATAGCCGACTTGGGCGATGGCGGGCCTTGCTGCCAGACTTGGAACGGATTGTCCTCGGGCAAGTCGCTTTTTCGGATGCGGACAACAAACTGCACCGGGGATTGAAACCCGCCAGCGTCAAGGTTTAGCTCTGGCGTTCCCGTGGAAACGACCGCTTGGTAGTCGATCCCGGCATAGGTCACGGTGCTGCCGTAAAGCTCGTTGAGCGTGTTTGCCATGACCTTGGCAAACTCTGTAATGCCCGCGCGATTCATTGCCCTTGTGCCTCTGTCAAAAAAGCAAACGCCCCGGAATAGACCGGGGCGCTGCTGTAGCAATGACAACCAAATTAGCGTTTCTTCTTCGCTTCGCTCGGCAACTCAACTTTGATCGTGCGGCGTCTTCCTCCGTCAGACTCCCAAAGCTCAAAGGCCGAGTCACCCACGGGCAACTTCCTCAACGTGTCCCACTCTTGGCGAACCTCAGCCGCAGTGGCGGGGCCGTAGTGAACGGCCCCGCTTGCGTTGATGATGAGTGCTGTGCGGGCCACGGTTAGGCGCTGACGATGCGGCGCAGGGCCGAGGCTTCGCCCACGGAGTAGCCGTAAAGGGCTTCCATGACGGCAATGCGCTCGCCGAGGTCGTTGTCGTAGAACTCGCGATAGCCGAGGGTGATGCCCGAAGGATCGGTGACAGCGCGGTAGACGCCGTCTCCACCGCCGCCAGCGGGGGCGAGGTAGCGCATGGCAATCGCCAGCGCGGACGGATAAGCCGCCATGCCGACAAGGTTCTGCGCGTTGGCAGGAACCAAGTTCGACTTGAACAGGTTGAAGCCGTAGAGGTTCGGGATGCGACCCTCGCGGATTGCTTCGGGGCCACCGAAAGCGTCCGAGGACTTGATGCCGCTGTCTTTGGCGAGCGCCCAGTAGTAGGACGAGCCGAGGATGAGGCTACGAGGAGCCGAAGGCATATCAATCAGATCGCAGGCCAAGGCAACGTCAGCAACATCGTTGCTGTCGAAGTTAGCGGCGGTCGAGGTCAACGCGGCGGCACCGTAGTTGGCGGCAGTCACCGAAGAGAGAATGTCTTGGAAGACGGCGCGGGCGAGTTGGAAACCTTTTTGCTGACCGAACATCTCAAGGCTGATCGCCGTGGAGCGGGTCTGCTCAAGGTCGGTAACGCGCCAAGTGACAAAGCGGTGGCGGTTAAGCTCGACGGTGCGTTTGTTGAGCGTGGTGTCCTGACGGACGTAGCCCGTAGAATCCGAGAACGTCAGAGCCGCCGAAGCTGCCGGGACGTAAGGGACATGAACGGTGTCTCCACGGCTGCCAACGGCATCCGAGAAGTTGGTCGAGAATCCGAGGATCGGGGTGATCTCGGAAGTGAATGCGTTCAAAACCGCGCTGGAAACCAGCTCGTTGTTGAGCGATGTGTCGATGGTGTTAGGCATGACTTTTTAGTGTTTGTTTTGTTTGATGATTTCCGCGCGGTGTTTGCGGAAAAATTCGGTGCGCTCGGCACCAGAAAGTTTGTTGAGTTGCTCGATCAGATTGATCGGCTCCCCGGCAGGAACGGCGGGAACCTCAACGGCGGCGGCGATGCCAAGGCTGCGCTTTAGCGCGTTGTGCAAAACATCTTTCGCGGCCATCTGCTCGCGCAGTTCAGCGGCTTCGGCCTTGGCGGCAGACGCTACGGCGTTGGCCTCTTCAAATTTGGCCTTAAAGCTGTCGCGCTCGGCGCTGACCTTGAGCAATGCAGAGGCAAATTCGTGATCGGCCTTAGCCACGGGGGAAGCGACTTCCTGCGCGGTGACCTCTTCGACGGCGGGAGCTTCTTCGGTCGCGGACGCAATCTCTTCGGCGGCGGGCGCTTCGGTAGCGGGCTCAACCACCTCGACGGAAACGGGGGTTTCCTCAATGACGGGATCAGCGGCGGGCGCTGAAACCTCGGCTTCGGAAATGACGGTGTTTTGCATCTTGGCCTTGGCGAAAGTGTCAAACCGCGCACGCATTTCTTTGCTGCTGGCGGCGGCGGGAATGCCGTCTTCAATGGCATCAACAAAGCCGAGGGCCACGGCCTCGACCGCATCGAGCCACGTTTCCTCATCCATCAGCTTGGCAATGGCCTTTTCCTCCATGCCGCTTTTCTTTTGGTAAGCGCGGACAAGGTTGGACTTCATCGTGTCCAGCAAGTCGGCCTGCTTGCGGAGGTCTTCCGACTCCCCTGCTGCAATCGTCCACGGGTTGTGAATCATCAGCAGGGCGTTGTCGGCCATGAGCACCGGGTTGCCCGACATGGCGATAACGCTCGCCATGCTTGCGGCCAGAGCGTCGATGTGAACGGTCAGCCCGCCTTCGTGACGGGTAAGCGCGTTGTAGATTGCGCTGCCTTCGACAATTTCCCCTCCGGGGGAATTGATGCGGAGGTGAATGTGCTGACCCTTGTGCGCTTTGAGTTCGGCAATGAACTCTTTTGCGCCAACGCCGAAAGCACCGATCTCGTCGTAGAGAGAAAGCTCAACCTCGCCGCTTTGCTCGGCAATGTTCTTAAAAGCATACCATTTCTGGGCCATGCTTGGCCCCTAGTGTCAAAGCGCGGTGGAGTCGGGCGGAGTTGAACCGCCGTCCGCTTCATCGGCGTCATCGTCGTTGGACGTGTCGCCCGAAGCGTCGATGCCAGGCTGCGACCCCTGAGATGTAACGGGCGATCCCGGCGCTGGCGGGAACACTTCCTCCAGCGTCACGCCCGCTTCTTCGCACTTCTGTTTGCGGCGAACAAAGGCTGCGATAATATCGTCATCCTCTTGCTCGGCATCGTAGCCGTGCATTTCGGCAAAACGGCGCGGCGACATAGCCCCGGCGCGGGCAATATCAAGCATGGCCTTGGTGTCGCGTCCGAAATCAATCGTGTTGCGAGCGGGTCGGGTAAATTCAACGCGCCACCAATCTTCCCCCGGCATAGGCAGGCGTCCCGCTTCAATCTCATGCCAAATCCAGTATTTCCAAAAGCGACGGCAAAAGTTTTCTACCAGCCAGTTTTGCAGTTCGGTGTAGAGCGTCTGCGCGTCCACCAAGGCCGCGCGCATGGCGGGGCCAGTAAGTCCCTGCGGCGAGAAGATCACTTCGGGCGAAATTCCCATCGAATAGGCAATGTCGCGGGCGAGGTAATTCATCAAAGGCTCGAAGGTCGATCCGGGGTGTTCGTTCTTGAATTGCTGCACCCGCTCACCGGGCTTTAGCTGCATGATCCCGCTCGACGAATAGAGCTTGTCCACCGTTACCGATCCGCTTGCGACCTCCACCTTCCGCAAGGCCGCTCCCATGCCAAGCTGTCCCGCTTCTGGTGATTCAATGACGAAAGCGGTTTGCGCTGCCAGTTTGTGCGATTGCTTGTTGAAGCTCGTAATATCTGCCGCGTCATGCAGATGCGCCGTTGCCCGCGCCAGCCATGAGGGGCTGCGCGTATAGCCACGCCGCACCGGGCGCTTGAAATGAATAACGTCATCGGCGGAAATGTCCCGCCAGTTCCTGCCCCAAATGTCCGTGAGCATTCGGTATTGCGTAGGCTTGCCATAGGCGTCCGTCCGCACCCCGTCACGCCACTCGTCTTGCAGGGGTGATTGCCCGTTGCCAACGTGTTCCGCCCCGACGAAACGCATCATGGCCCGCCCGGAACTGGACAGCATGAATTGCCCGAAAAAGTCGCCGTCGATGGCAACGTGGCGCATGATGTAAAGTTGCGCCTCGTAGAAATTGACCTCGGCCCCTACGTCGAAGCCGAATGCCTCGCGTCCGCAAGCGTCTTCAAATGCTTCTTCGGCAAGTCGGTTCCACTCCTTGTTGGCTGTCCTCGCCTGCGGCCACAATCCGTTGCCCGTGACGTTACGCGATATGCCGTCAATAAGTCGGGCGGCTTTCGGTTCGTTGTTGTAAAGCCAGCGCGCCTTGCGCTGAATCTCCGAGCGCGACCAGTTGGTTAGCTCGTCCCGCGCTTCCAGCGTGGGCATATAAATAAACGTCCTGCCCCGGCTAAACGGCTCGGCGGCTTCGTAAGCGGCAGCGCGGGCCGTAGTCGTTCGCGGGCGTCCTGCCCCAGTGCGCTTTCCGCCCCAACTTGATTTTTTGATTTCTGCCGCCACGAAAGCGGCGAATGTGTCAAACCTGAGCCTGCGATCCTGACCAGTCAGCGTGAACCATCAGCCTGCGCGCCATTGGCAATTCGTCGCCAGACCCCGGAGTCAGTTCGGAAATCAAGTCCTCCACCACATCAAGCATATCGGCCTTGCTGTATTTGCGCGCCTGCCCCGATGTGCTGCCGCCCTCAAAGCCCGTCGAGGTGATAGTGACCTCCGAATCAGCGATGGAATACAGCTCGTCAGCAAGAGTCTGAAGCTGAGCCAGAGACTTGGTGCGTTTTAGATATTTTCTGATTCCTGCCAATTCGGAGGTCATGTCCATTCTTTCAATGTCAATGCGCGCTCGTTACCAACCAAGCCACAGGCGAAAGGTTCGCGCCACTACTTCCAGCGACCAGACAAAGCCAATCGCCGCGAAGCAGAACAGCAAAACGGGCATTGCGCGATCCGCGCTCACAGGCCGAACTCCGTTTTCAACTGCACGGCCAAACGCGCGAGGCGGTCGAACTCATAAAGGAAATCTTTTGCCGCATCGCGGCTCCACTCGGACGGGAGACGATAGACGGTGCGGAAAGATAGCGAGAACGGCGGCTTGTCCTTGTCGCCTTCTCCGTCTTCTTGCTTCGGCTCGCCCTCTGGTAGCACGCCTGCCGTTTTGTATGCGTCCTGCAAGCCCTTCGGATTAGATTGCAAAAGTTGATTTAAATCTACTTTTGCGAGCTTCATCCATTTTAGCATCGTGTGGTATCCGCGATCCCCGGAGTTTTCCTCCAGCCAATCCTTGAATGTTCCATGCGGAACAATTTCCTTCGCGTGGTTGCAGATTGCCCCGGCGTTCCACGCATGGCGGATTGCGATTTCCGCGCATCCTTGCGCCATCGCCGCGCACTTGTCGGCCTCCTCCGCGCAGCGTTTTAGCTCTGCGGCACAAGCTGCTGCATCAATGCAGACTTCAAGGTTGAGAGACGGTTGACTGAGTTGTAGTTCGTTTTGCATTTGTTCTGTGTTTCTTTTCTTTGGTTGTGGACTTGTTTTGCCCGTTTTCGATAGACCTCGACCGCGCGGTCTGACTTCATTCCGCGCGACTGCCGCAGGTCAAATTTGCGTTTGTATTGCCGCACCGTGGCGCTGACGTTCGCCCGCGTGTAACCGAACTTTTCGGCAATCTGCGTCTCGGTCATGCGCGTGCGGCCAAGGGCAAACAGCAGCGCGTAGCCATGCATGGCGATTTGCCGCGCCGAGGCCCGCACATAACCCCCCTCGCCCATGAGCGTCCCGGTCACGGTCTGCAAAATGATGAGCGCGGCATCCTCGCCCCGCGCGCAGGAACCCGGATCGTTCTCCTGCTCCATCCATTCGGCGGCTCCAATTTCCACGCCGCTGCGAATGACCCCTTGCAGATAAATCAAGATGGTGTCGATGCCCGCGCCTTTGGCAATGAGCGCGGCCATGTCGCGGCGCATCTGCTCGCGGAATTGTCCAATCCCGTCGAGGCAGTAATCCGACAGCGCATCCTTCGGCAACTCTGGCCCGACGCGGTAATCGTCAAGCGGGTTGGCGTGATGCGCGAGTTGATCGTCTATGCGTTTAGCGTCTGGTGAATCGTGGCCCATGACGGCCACGCGGGAAAAAAATTTGCCTCATTGGCGCAGAGATTACCACAAACCAGAAATCGGTCAAATAGCCCCCGGTCAACTATCTACAATAAGATGCTTTTTTGCCCACGCCTTGTCGATTTCGCCCTTCTCAATCATAAGCCGCTTTAGCTCGGCGTTGCGGCGACGAACCTCCCCGGACTTTTTGCCCGCTTCGCTGTAATGCTTTTTGCTGCGGGCTTTGGCTTTGCCCGTCCCCGCCGCCCCGCCCTTGCGACCAAGGGCGGCGGCGGCTTTGCTGATGTTGGTGGTTTTACTCATACGCTCAAAATGACGATACGATGATCCCGCCGTCGAACTCAATCAGTTGTCCGCGATCTGTAATATAGCTACGAATGGCATTGTTCATATCGTCTTGGTCGGCATCTTCGCTGACGTCCAAATGGCAGCGCCAGCCGTGGCCATCTCTATCTGTGCCGAAATAATCTGCGGCCCATTCTTGAAGGGATTTATATTCGGAAAAATCGCAGCGGATTGCCACGGCGTCAAACTCCATTTCCTCGCCGCTGCCTTCCTCGTATTCGACAAGGGCTTCGGCCAAGGCCAAGGCTCCCGCGAATGTCCAGTTGGCGTTCTCGTCGCGGAACAAACGCTCTGCGACTTCGTGTGGTGTAAGGGTCTCTTTCATTGTTCTGTGTTCTTTCTATGTTTCATCGGTTGCCGCCGCTGGTCGTGGTTCGCCGTTCTGGCGTCCCATGCCGCCCCCGGCGCGCGGGGGCGGGAGGGAGGTCAGCCGACATACGGGCCTTCAAGTTTGATCGCTTCGGGCTTGGCCTCGCAGCCGATAAGCTCAAGCTGCGCGCGGCAGTGCTCCGCGAAGTAGCCCTTCACATCGGCGCGCAGTTCGTCGCGCGTCATTACTCCGAAGTTGGACATCCAAGCATCGGCATCGACGCTGAGAGTCACGTTGACTTTGACTGTGGTATTTTTGCTCATGGTTCTGTGGGGTTGATTATTTGAGGTTGCGGTTGGGATCGTTGGCCGGGGTGAGCGGGTCGATGCCTTGAACAAACTCGACCCATTGCGTGTAGCCGTAGCGTGACTGCATGAGGCTAATGATTGCGGCTTTGCTGTAGCCCCATTCGATCATCTGCTCGCCGTTGACGAAGCTGATGAGCCAATGGGTGTTTGCTGATTTTGCTATGCGGCGCTGGTTGGTGATCATGGTTCTGTGTGGTTGGGTGTTGCGATTGATTAAGCGGTGACGGTCTTGATCGTCGCGCCCACGTCGATCCACGCTTGCTTGGCCGAGGACAGGTGCGATGTGAAGCAACGGCGATCCGGCAAGTTGTAGCCGCTGCCGCGCGACTTGCTGATTGTTGTCTCCGATCCGTCCGGCATGACCGCGACAACCTTGCGGCGTGACTGCGGCTTGCGACGAACGCTGCCGTAGTTGAGCAGACTGCCGAGCATTTCGGAGAGCATGGGAAGCGCGGCGGAAGTCCCCGCGCCCGTTGTGGTGTTCTGTGTTCTCATAACAAGGACAAGTTAAGCCAATCGCTTGGCTTTGTAAAGGGATTTTTTCACCTTTTTTCATCTTTTTTTTACCCCACCCTAACCCTTTGATTTTAGGGTGTTTGCGCGGTTGGTTCTTCTGGCGGGGCGGCGTCCGTGACGAAATTTCCCTTCAAAATCTGCCAACTGACGAGTGCCAGTTTGCAGCAATCTCCGTAGTGGTCATGCGGGAGCTTCTTCCACGTTTGAACCGTGCCGCCTGCCGTGCGCTTTGTCATGAGTTGCTGCCCGCTCAAGCCCGCGATAAACGCATCCGGCGCGTTAATCGGCAAACGGAACAACGGCGATCGGCGACGATTGATGCGCCAATCGTAAAACTCCGTTTTGAGCGTGTGGTCGATGTAGGTGTAAAGCCCCAAACCTTCCGGCGATTGCAGGCGCGTGTATCGCACCGGGTCTTTGCCGAAGGCCGCGTCACTTCCCTTGCTCGGCCACAAGACAGGAGCCGTGGCATAGCACACATTGTAAACGCGCTCGGTGAGGTAGCCGCTATCGATAAGCCCGCGCTGCACGAAGACCTCGTTGCCTTCCGTGTCCGTGTAGCGCAGGCGCGCGGGATTGTCCTCCTGCACAAAAGCGATCAAGTCCTCCGGTGACAACACCGTGCCGCAATCAATCGGCGTAATTTCCCCCGCCGTGCTCACGGCGGAAACCGTCCAGTGCGTTTGATTTTGTCCGGGGTCAGCACCGAGAAATAAATACGCAAGACGGTTGCCGGAACAGTGCGCCGGAATCTTTTGCCACTCGCACGCGCTATCCCGGCACGCGCGCACTTTATCCTCCCGCACGTTCACATCAATCGGCGCGTATGGAATCGCCAACGTCGAATTGTTAAAGTCCTGCAAGTCTGCCGGAGTGTCCTTGCCTTGCAGAAACTTGATTGCCAGCGCGCCAAAGCCGCAGGATCGCCACGGGGCATAAAGCGAATTGAGGTGATAGCTGCGATGCCCTTGCGAGGCGGCGGGATTGGTCGCGCGCCATTCCCCTTCGCGTAGCATTCGGGTTTTGTGTCCGTCCGTGATTCTGCCTTGGCAAGCAATGCACTCGTAATGCGCCGAGAGTCGCACGCGATCTTCGTCCCACTTGCCGTCGATCTTGGCCCCCTTGTCCCAGCGCACTTGCGAAAATTCCAGCCGCTGCATCTCGCCGCAATGCGGACACGGCACGAAGTAGTAGCGTTGATCCCCGGCAAGGAAAGCCGTCCAAATTTCTCCATCGGGAATAGTCGGCGTCGAAGTCTTGACCCGAAGGGCGTTGGTGTAGCTCTTGGTGCGGTTCTCGGCCAAGGCCACGGCGGAAGATTCGCGCTCGGTTGCCTCGGCAAATTTATCCGTCTCGTCCATAACAAGCAAGCCAGCCGGTCGTGACGCAAGCGAACTAGGCGAATTGCTGCCGACAAAAGTCAGCGTGGCATCCCGGAACTGCTGCTCCATCGTCTTGAAGCGATTGACGTTGCTTGGCCTTATTGCTGCCAAAGGCGGGCAATCTGCGACCATAGGTTGCCAGCGGTTCTCGCTAAAGCTGCGCGCCATGCTTTCGGTAGGCATGACCCAGAGAGTCGGGAAAGGGTTGTTTACCATGCGCCAAGCTGTGCCGATCATCACGGCAGTGGTTTTGCTTGTCTGTGTGCCAAAGCACAGGCACAGGTCGGTCACGCGCGCATCGGCAAAGCACTCCAAGGGTTCGCGCACGTAGGGCGTGAGCAGCGTCGAATACGGCCCCGGCGTTTCGGTTTGGCGACGAGTTAAGACGATCTCATCCTCGGCCCATTCCCAGACGCTGCGATTGTCGATGGGGGCAAAGACATCGCGCAGGCTGCGTTCTAACTGTGCCGTTAGCGTCATTTTTCAATGACCCATCCAGCAAAGTCTCCAAAGCGGAATATCTCGGTCGCCGGATCAAGCTCGCGCGGCGAAATAGGCCGCTGCACGCCGCCAAGGGAAAGCTCCTTGGCAAGTATCTCCTTGGCCTCGACCCCCGCTGCCGCCTTCCCGGCTAATGCTAAACGCCAGAGAACCGTGGCAACGTAGCCGCTCGCAGGCTCGCACTTATCAAAGACGATGATCGCCCCGCCCGGACGTAGCTGCTTACGGAGCCGCGCGATAAAGTCCGCGCGCTTCGCAGGCGGGACGAACATAAGGCAAAGGAAAAGAACGGCGAGGTCAAACGGCTGGTAGTCGAAAGCGGCAGCGTCTGCGACTACAAGCTCGCCGGGGCCGCAATAGATGTCGGCCATCGCTGCGGAGTTATCTATCGGGATAAACTCGGCTTGCCGCGCGGCGAGCGTATCGACAAGAGCTATGCCGATATTACCCGTGCTCGCGCCTATATCATAGACCCGTCCGCCTTCCGGGATGTAGTGCCGCGCTACGTGAGCGACAACGCCTGTCGTTAAATCATACCAAGGAAGCTGCTCGCGCACATGGCGGTCAAAAGCCCCGGCAACGTCCGATGTCTTAAATGTCCAATCGCGCGGGATAGTCATAGCTTGCGAAGGATTTTGTCGAGGATCGTCGCGGCGATATGCGACATCATAACGGGCGGAACAGAGCGACCGCATCGTTCCCATTGTTGCGCGTAAGTTCCGGTGAGCTTAAAGTCATCGGGAAATCCGCAAATGCGTTTAAGTTCGCCAATAGTAAATTTTCTTTTTCCGATTTTATCTTCACATTGACTTCTGTGTAATCTTAAGCCATCGGATGCGGCGATTGTTCCCATTGGCACATCTGCTTGCATCCATTCAGAACAAAACGATCCCGATTGAATTTTCTGAATGTTAGCGTTCGCATCATTGACCGAGTAGCGATACGGCAACGGCTTCGGGTGCGATGGCTCTGCGGGCAAATCATTTCGCACGCCGACAAAGATTGTCCGCTGCCGAGCTTGCGGGACGCCGAGCCATTGCGCGTCGAGAACCTTGCACGCGACTTTATAGCCGCAAGACTGTAGCTCGCGGAGAATTTCGAGGAAGTAGCCCTTGGCCGTTCCTTTAACGAGGCCGCTGACGTTCTCTGCGACAAAGGTTTTCGGTTGCAAGCCGCGCAAGAGGCGGGCGAACTCAAAAAAAAGATCGTCCGTGCGTTGCTCGCTGTCGCTGTATTTCTTGACCTTGCCCCACCCCGCTTCGCGCTTTCCCGCCGTCGAGAAAGACGCACAAGGCGGCGAGCCGTCGAATAGATCAAGCTGGCCGGGAGCGAGGCCGATCTTTTCAAGAATGTCGTGCGGCTGAACGGTTCGGATGTCGCGCGTATCGAGGAAGGTGTAGTCGGCGGCGTTGGCGCGGTAGCTGTCTTGCGCTGCCGGGATAAACTCGTTGGCGTAGAGGACGCGAAAGCCCGCCATGCGGTAGCCAAGGGAAGACCCGCCGCACCCGCTAAAGGTCGATGCCGCCGTGAATCCGTTCCACGGGATCGCGGCAATCTCCGTCATCGACGGGACGCGATAGGGCGGCTTGGTCATCGCGGTTGCCCGCTCCACTCGTAGCCGCAGCGCGGACACTTAAACTCTGTGTCGATGCCTTCCCCTACTTCCGGGAAATCTTCCGGCGCGTCCGGTTCTTTCGTCTCGGCAAGAAGGCTTGCGAGATCGGCATCGCCAAAGCCGCTTGCCTCAAGCGGGACGCCTATGTCGGCCAAGCCTTGCAGTTCGGCGGCGAGTAAGGGCTTATCCCATTCAGCCAGTTCCGCCATGCGATTAATCGAAATGCGTAGCGCCTTGATGTCGGTCTCGCTCAAATCGTCGCAGAGGACAACCAGGACTTCCTTCATGCCGAGATGCTTGGCGGCTTTGACGCGGAGATGGCCGTCAATGATCGTGCCATCGGACTTCGCCAAGACCGGAACACGGAAGCCGAAGCGTTTGATGGCGGCGGCGACTTGCTCGACGGCGTGGTCATTCTTGCGCGGGTTGCCCGCGTAGGGGATTAGGGTCTCAAGCGGCAGGTTCTTTGTTTTCATAAAGGGCTTTGAAGAGGGTCTTGTCGCGCCATTCCTCCAAGAGCTTCTGCGCGAGGACGGGGTCTTGCGGATTGACCTTGGCGGCGAGGGCCGCAGGCATGGCGGCGGCGATAGTGCGAACGTCTTGCAAGACGAGCCGAAAGGTGCGCTCGGCGTCCTCGACTTGCATGGTGCGGCGGTCGCGCTCCATTAAGTCGCGGAGTTGCCGCTCATAGACAACTTGCTTGGCAAGGTATTGCTGATGCGTCTGCGCCCATCGGCGCGAGGCTTCGATGTCGCCGGAATGATGCAGGCGAGCGACTTGGGCGGCGGCGTGTTTGCGAAGCTGGCGTTGCTCGTTAAGGGCTTCGCGGCAGTTGTCGGTGTCAGTAAAGGTCTTGGTCGGTTCGCTGACGGGCGGCGGCTCCGGAGATGTTTCTGTGGCGGCTGATGCTTCTGCCGGGGTCGTGGCTATGGTGCTGGCGACCACGGCGGCGGCAACTGTCTTTGCGCTTGAGCAAAGTCGGGTGCGTCCGTTGCGTTGATACCACGATTGAGCGGCTTCGATGCTGTCGGTCGGCATCCCGCGCTTGATGCATTTATGCGCCCCGGCCCCTGTGATTCCAAGGGCGGCTGCAAGGGCGCGGACGGTCATGTCAACCGAACCCGTGTCAACTCCGTGTTAACTTTTACAACGGCAAGTTAACGCGTAAAAACAGCGTAAATGAGGCCTAAACCCCGTCCCTTCCACGATCCTAAAAGATTCCTTACCGGGGGGGTAGGCCAAAACCCCATTTCCTCACGCCTAAATGCCCTTGTAAGGCGTTTTCCCTCCGTCAGCATGATACCATAGCCTCCCGCTCCTTCTCCCGTCTCTTGCGGGCATCTTCGCGCATTACCTCATCAATCAAGGCCAGCGATGCAATACCCTTCAGCGCCTTCAGCACCTTTGACCTTTGCCGCGACCCTCTGCCGCAACTCCTGCCCCGGTAAATGTGTCCGGGGCCAGCAGTCTTGTATGCCTCGCCGCTCATTTGCCAGCCCTCCGATATTGCCTCGCGTCCTGCTCCAACAACCACCGCAAGCACTCGCCCCCATTGCCTACGTCCTCGACCCCTACGCACAGGTCGGAGCATTGGCCATGCTCCTGCAACGCATTCATCACAAGGCGCGGGTCAAGGTTGTTGGCTGCGATCCAGTGCATAAGGGTCTTACTCACCAGACATACTCCCCTCCTCGCTTACGCTCGCTCGTAGTCGCCTCGCCTATGCGCGGGAACCACCGCAGATCGAAGACGTAGCTGGCCTTGGCGTTGCCCTGCGTGTCATTGACCCGCTTCTCGTATTCGTGCCGCTTCGCCTTGCCGTTCTTTACAATCTGCCGCAGGACAAAGAGCGGGGCGTAATGTGTCGCTCGGTAATGAGGAAACTGAATGTCGAGGACAATGACGATGTGCGGGTAGAGCTTGCCGTAGCGAATCAAGTCTTTCTCGTTAATCGTCACCGCATAGTCCGAGTCGATGCCGTAGCGATCCGCCGTGCGGAAGGGCGTGAACTGCGTTTTAAGGTCGCAGGGCAATAGCGCAAACAAGTCGTGCGTGTATTTGTTTTCGGCCTTGGACGGGTTATTCGTAAAGCCGATGCCCTCGCTCAAGGAATTGACCAAGAACTGCCGCTCCGTCTTTTCCCCAAGCTCGCAGTAAGCGGCCTTGTTCTCCGTGCTGTCGATGCCGTGTAGGTCTTGGCTCATTCTGCCCCCCTCTCGATTCGTTCAAAGGCATACTCGCCGCCGCCCATTTGCGCCGCTGCCTTGCCCTTCCACTCGGCGCAAACCCATTCGTAGCGGACGATCCACGCGAGCAAATCCTCATCCCAAGCAACTCGGCCCTTTGCCGCAGGCACATCGGCCACGGGCAGGGGTTTGGTTTGATCGACTACCCAAACCCCGCCCGCTTCGCGCTGGCGCTGATATCGTTGCGGATAGACAAGCACAATGTCGCCCTCGGTTAAGCGTTTGCCGTGAATGTCCGTCACGCTGCTTCCCTCCCCAAAAGCGCAAGTTTGCCGTTCAACTCTTGCGCTCTTGCCTTGAGTTCCTGCATCCGCGCAGCGACCTCCGGTTTCATGCGCCTTTCCCAAGGCGTTTCGGCATTGATCGGTTCGGTGTTGCCCGGATTGCCCTTTAACCGACTGATCTCCTTTTCAGCCGCTTCGATGGCTTGGCGAATCTCCCATGCCGAGAGCGGCTTTCGCGCCTCTGCGGGGCGTATAGCCGCAGCAATGGGGCGATCTGCGCGGTTGAGCCAGTTGATGAACCGCTTGCGAGTCGGCATCTTGCCGTTGGCGCTGCACCATGCCCGCATTTTGTTGGCCTCGACATGGACGTTAAGGCCCGCATAGGCGGGATTCTTTTGCAATTCGGCTAACCAATCCTCGTCGCTGGTTGCGGCAACCGCCGCAACGGGTTTCCCAATGTCTTGTTTAGTATTACTTTTCTTTTCTATTCCTTTTCTTTTCTTTTCGTTGGGTTCCAGCTTGGGTTGTCCTTGGGTTGTGCTTGGGTTGCTGCTTGGGTTGTGCTTGGCTCCATTCGTCCGCGCTGCTTGGGTTTTAGCTTCGCTTCGTGCCTTTCCGCCTCTTTTGCCGCCCTCCCTCTTGGCCCTCACCAGTTGCTGCTGATCGAGCGGATAAAAGGCAACTTCTACCGAGTCGCCATCCCATCGCCAAAGGGCGCAGGATTGCTTTACCTCCTCCAACGTGATGCCAAGGGTCTGCTGCCATTGACGATCTTTCCACTCGCCGCAGCCCTCGATCCTGCCGCCGTTCTCCTGCTCGCAGCAATGCGCCAAGAGGTTGAGCCACGTTGCCCTTTGGGTCGGGTCGCACCCGACATATTCCGGGGCGCGGAGCGTGATCGTTTTGATGTTCAAGTAGATCATCGCTCGCC